>JADMIO011270871.1_pt1 | contig 70441 bp, 67 predicted proteins | sample 8958161 | NCBI WGS metagenome assembly JADMIO01 (sample SAMN16585339, study PRJNA669376) | soil metagenome | isolation source: Crop rotation soil | place: USA: Cullars Rotation, Alabama | collected 2011 | reverse complement strand
GCCGCGACTTCAAGTCACGTGAATTCCAAGCTTCGGATCCCACTGTGCTGGAAAGGAGAAATTTGGTCGCCTTCTTACAGCCTAGGAGATCAATTAAAGTACTACGTTATTGGGGAGGGGGGGCGATCATTGATGCGTTGGTGGGTGGTTGTAACGTTTATATCCGCCACCCTGAGTTTGACTGCCGCTATTCGAGCCCGGAACTATCAGGTACTGAGCCTTTCGGGGGCATTTGCAGGGTTTGCCTTTGCTTCATGGGCAGGTATGACGATCCTAAGTAATAAATCTCCTTGGTTTGGCTCGGTCGTCAGTAGCTGTTTCTTGATCATTTTTATAATGGCAACTGCGCACCTCATTGAAGTGCTGCGTGTGAAGCCGCGTGCTAATCAATTGTTGCTTATTCTTTTGCCTATGTTAGCGATGTTTCTGCATGCTTGGCCAAACCTGGATGGCGCCCTACCGACAATGAGTTTTAGCGATGTCCCGGGGTATGCACGAGAAGCGAAGCGTGTCTATGAGGATGTGTGTAGCGCGGTTAAGAGTCAATCCGACAACAAACCGATAATTGTGTTAATTCCCGCAATATCGGCGCTCGTTAACCCGGATTTAGTCGAGTTTTGTGGCGTTCAAAGTGGCGCAGAATCAATTGTCGCGCCGAGAGTTTATGCAGAATCCTATGAGAAGGTGTTGCATGAAATACAATTTTCTGGGCCGTCGAATACACTGGTGTTAGTCCTATCCGAGGATTTTCCTGGGATTCCTGGAAGCCTACCTTTATCGAAGCGTATGGGTTCAATCAACCACTTATTCACTTCGTCTCAGGACTTCAAGCAAGTAAATCTTATAGGTGGGCCAAACGGCATCGGGCGAATTCGTGTTTTCAGGAAAACGACTGCGTTTGCTGAGCTAGAGAATGTCGTGGGTATGAAGGCATTCGAGGGTCCCTATCCAGAAAAAAAGCTGCCTTTGGTGCGTTGGACACAATTCCCAGCAAGTGAATTCGACATTGCGGTCCCAACGGGGCGCGAAGTTAGGCTCAGAATTAAGGCGCTTCCGGCATTTCTTGGTATGACTGCGACTCTCCGCACTTCGGCGGGGGATGAGGTGCAGTGTGAGTTTGCCGTCAGTCAGTTCACCGAATGTAGCTTAGCGCTTGCCGCTCACAATGATAGTGATTATGCCCATGTGATAATTACTCCTCGTATTGACGTAAAGCGCGACACGCCTGCAGATGGAAATGAGGCCCTTCTGCTGTCGCAGGTTGAGGTGGTAGATGTGTCCATAACGTCTTCAAAGAGTACCTTGCAGAGCAAATCATCATTTTCCGATATCGACTTTATGAGCGGTTTCGGGAGTTTAGAGGGACCCTATCCAAAGTGGGGGTTGCCCGTAGTGATTTGGGGAAGAGGTGGCGAAAGTCAGATAGGTTACGCAAACGCATCAAGAAGGGCGGGAGCGCTTTTGATCGAGTGGAGGTCTGGTGGCGTGGTTCAATCAATAGATGTGCAGGTTGGAGATAAAGTAATTGGTCGATGCGCTCCAGATTCGTCGCTAGATAAGTTCCAGCGTTGCAAGATCGTTATACCCGTAGGGGCTGCTCAAGATGATATTTCCCTAAAGTATATTGGCGACAAGCAGACGCTTTCGGACAAAATGAATAATTCCGTTTTATTTAAACAAATTTCGTTTACCGAAAATGACTAATCAGCCCACTCATTTGGTAGATGGCTCAATGCAAAAAACTGGTAGGGAGCAGGCTATCAATACTCAACCGCAGGTGCATATCTCAGTTGTTATTCCCGTGTATAAAGCTGAGCACTGCCTTGATGAGTTATACCGGCGATTGATATCTGCTCTAGAAAGCGTCTCGCCGAATTTTGAAATTGTGTTGGTTGAAGATTGTGGTGGGGATAACTCCTGGCGTGCAATTGAGCAGCTAGCTGCAATTGATTTACGTGTGCGAGGTATGCAGTTCAGTCGCAACTTTGGGCAACATTACGGCATAACCGCCGGATTGGACTATTGTCGTGGCGAGTGGGTTGTGGTGATGGACTGTGACTTACAGGATCGTCCGGAAGAGATCCCTCGCTTATATGCGAAGGCTATAGAGGGCTACGATATAGTGCTAGCACGGCGCGGCGCGCGGAGCGACCCGCTGTTAAAGCGTGTCACTTCCAAACTATTCTATAAGATATTCAGTTATCTGGCGGATCTTGATTACGATGGGGAGAGCGGCAATTTCCGTATAATGTCGCGGAAGGTTGTGGATAATCTTTGTCGTATGCGCGAGCAGCTGAGGTTTTTTGGGGGGCTGGTGCAATGGATGGGGTTTCCCACCTCAGATATCGAGGTAACACACGCGGAACGTTTCTCTGGAAAGAGCACCTACACCTTTTCTAAGTTGTGGAAGCTGGCGACTGAAACCATCATTGCACACTCCGACAAACCGTTGCGATTAGCGGTACGCTTTGGCTTCTTTATGGCGTTTTTCTCTTTTTGTTACGGCGCGTTTATTTTTGTGCGTGCCATTTACCACGGCTCACAGATTCCAGGGTGGAATAGTCTAATTGTTTCGCTCTATTTTATCGGCGGCATCATTATCGGTATCCTTGGTATCTTGGGTATATATCTCGGCAAAACCTTCGATCAGAGTAAGCAGCGACCACTTTATATTGTTAGGCAGACTACCTTCGATGACTCTAACCTCGATGATTAGCGCAACACCGTGGGACTCCGCAGCGTTCGGAGTTCCTACGTGGGAATTGCTGGAGCATTCGGTGACTGCTCTCCAGTGTGCAGCAAAGATTGCTGGGCATCAAACTCTAAAAGTAGATCCGCTGGCGAACAAAAAATTGTTAAATGAGTATGGCTTTTATTATTGCGATACCCTGATCGAGCCTTTTTGCAAGGCGGTAAAACTGCGTGCGATCCAGCATCCTGATGCAACTATCTCTAAAGTGGTTGATGCGCAGAAAATTCTGGAAATTTGTCATGGGGCATTTACGCACGGTCGCTTTCATCGCGATTTCAATTTATCTCCGTCTGATGCAGATCTTCGATACGACAACTGGTTGAGGCAAATGCTTGAGGCGGGAAAGGTTTATGGCTTATTTTGGAAAAATTGCTTGGCTGGATTTATCTGCTACAGCGAAAATTGCTTAGTGTTGCATGCGGTTGCGGAAAAGTTTCGTGGGAAAGGCTTGTCGAAATACTGGTGGAGCGCGGTATGTAGTGAATTGCTGGCTGCTGGATGCGATGAGGTAAATAGCTCGATATCTGCCGCCAATATTCCCGTGCTCAATTTATATTCGTCGCTAGGGTTTTCATTCAAAAACGCAAAAGATGTATACCATCGGTTAGTGCCATGAATTATTTTTATGTTTTTTTAACTATCGCACTTACAGTTTACGGTCAGCTCGTAATTAAATGGCAGGTAGTACAAGCCGGCTCTCTTCCAGATTTCTTGCCACAAAAGCTAAGTTTTCTTGTTCAATTACTATTTAATCCTTGGATAATTAGTGCTTTTGCAGCGGCTTTTCTTGCGTCTGTATCTTGGATGGCCGCTATGACCAAGTTCGAGCTAAGTCATGTATATCCTTTTATGAGCCTTAATTTTGTCATCGTGCTAATGCTAAGTGGCTGGATGCTAAATGAGCCAATTTCACATATAAAAATTGCAGGCATTTTTTTGATTTGCATTGGTACAGCAGTTGCTGCACGAGGTTAACAATGAATATTATTCCGTTCAACAAGCCTTATATGACTGGTAGAGAGCTTTCGCACATTGCGCAAGCGCACACCAATGGCCATCTTTCTGGAGACGGCAGCTTTACTAAGAAATGCCATCAGTGGATAGAGGAGCATACTGGTACCCATAAAGCGCTGCTTACACATTCGTGTACAGCTGCGCTTGAGATGGCCGCAATTCTCGCAGATATCCAGCCTGGTGATGAGGTAATCATGCCCTCATACACTTTTGTTTCAACAGCAAATGCATTCGTTCTTCGAGGTGGTGTCCCGGTCTTTGTAGATATCCGCCCGGATACACTTAATATCGACGAAGCCAAGATAGAGTCCGCCATCACGAGTCGAACTAAGGCAATTGTGCCGGTTCATTATGCTGGGGTTGCTTGTGAAATGGATGCAATCATGGAGATTGCGCGACGTCATGACTTGCTTGTAATCGAGGATGCTGCCCAGGGGATAATGTCTACATACAAGGGTAAGCAATTAGGCTCTATCGGCCACTTAGGCGCTTATTCTTTTCATGAGACCAAAAATATTATCGCTGGGGAGGGGGGGGCTCTTCTGGTGAATGATGAGCGACTTGCCGAGCGTGCTGAAATAATTCGTGAAAAAGGCACGAATCGCGGTCAGTTTTTTCGTGGCCAGGTTGATAAATACACTTGGGTTGATATTGGTTCATCTTTCTTACCGGGAGAGGTAATCGCAGCATTTCTGTGGGCGCAGTTAGAAGATGCAAGCCACATAACCAGTAAGCGTCTTGAGATTTGGTCGAACTATCACGAGGCTTTGTCGCCGTTAGAATCAGCCTCAAAACTGCGTCGCCCCATAATATTGAAAGACTGTGTACACAACGCGCACATGTATTATTTGCTGACACCGTCGCTTGATGCGCGAACGCAAATTATTGCGCATTTAAAAAATGCAGGAATCAGTACGGTATTTCACTATGTCCCACTCCACGATTCACCTTTCGGGAAAAAGCATGGGCATGCCAACGATGACCTCGTAAATACGCGTCGCGTATCAGATTGTTTACTTCGATTGCCATTGTGGTTGGGTGTTGAAGCTTACCAGCAGAAAATAATTAGCGAACTCTTTGCCTCCTTTGCGCAGATATAGCCGAAACCTTTTTGAGTGTTTCGGCCGTGCACGGAATTTTTTTCAAAAAAACGACAATAGAAGCAGATTGAATAATGCATATTGGTTTCGACATCTCCCAAACTGGCTCAGGCAAAGCTGGTTGCGGCTATTTCGCTCACGCATTGATTCAATCGATGTTGGAGCTCTCTCCCGAGCACCGCTATTCACTATTCCCTAGCTTTGGTGATTTTTATTTTGATCCTCTGATGCCTCTTCTCAATCCTTATTCGGGTCGAAACGTACATTACGGTCCGCGGCACTTAACACGGGAATCTGCGCGCTCATTTTGGACAGGATCGGATGCGGAGAGTGCGCTGCACAATCCCGACATCATCCACGCCAATAATTTCTGGTGCCCAACGCAAATAACCTCTAGCAGATTGATTTATACGTTTTACGACATGGGTTTTGCGGTCGAGCCAGCGTGGACAACTGAAGCGAATCGAACCGGTTGTTTTGATGGTGTGTTTCGATCATCAGTCGCTGGGGATTGGGTGGTCGCGATTTCGAAAGCTTCACGAGAGCATTATTTAAGCGTATTCCCCCATTTTCCCGAAGATCGCATCCGGGTTATTTATCCGTGCTCGCGGTTCTCGGATTCGGCATTGGAGGGCAGTTGTCCCAAAGCGCTTGAGCATGTTCCAGTCGGGAGCTTCTGGCTGAATGTGGGAACTATCGAGCCCAGAAAGAATCAGCATCGCCTTGCTGAAGCGTACGCTCGTTATTTGGCTTTAGGTGGTGTGCCTATGCCACTTGTATTGGCTGGTGGTAAAGGCTGGTTGATGGAGGATTTTCAAAAGCATCTCAACGCTCTCGGGATTACTGCCGAAGTGATAATGACGGGTTATGTTTCCGACGATGAGTTGGTCTGGTTGTACCGAAATTGTTACGCCAACCTGTATCCTTCATTATTTGAGGGTTTTGGGTTGCCTGTATTGGAAGGAATGCAATTTGGCGCGGCGACCATTACCTCGCGCTCTACCTCGATTCCCGAAGTGGCCGGTACCGCTGCCATTTTATTAGATCCGGAAGATACGGAAGGCTTGGCCCAGGCAATGTTGCGCGTGGGATCGAATAGGCTGGAAAGAAACGAGCTGAGTATCGCGGCGCGTGAACAGGCTGCTCAATTCGATTGGAAACACAGCGCAGCTTCACTGCTGCAACTCTATGAAGAAGCGGTGGCTTCTCCCAAACGATGGATTGCTTCATGAAAACAGCGCTGATCACTGGCATTACGGGGCAGGACGGTTCTTATCTGGCGGAGTTGCTTCTTGAAAAAAACTATCGCGTGGTTGGCTTTGCTCGGCGCGACAGTTGGTTCAGACAAAATAATGCCAGTCATCTGGCGGGCAAGATCGAAGTGGTATTCGGCAACATGGCCGAAGGCATCGATATTTCGTCGGCGATTCAGGATTCCAAGCCTGATGAAATATATAATCTGGCCTCCCAGTCTCGCCCTGGCGAATCCTGGGCTCGCGCACCCGAGACGCTGTTAGTTAACGGGTTGGGCGCTATTCGATTGTTTGAGGCGGTTCGCCATAATTGCCCCACCTGTCGGGTGTACCACGCCTCATCTTCCGAGATGTTTGGGCAGGCTCTCATCACGCCTCAGGATGAGCTGACACCTTTCAATCCAGTCAATCCGTACGCTGCCGCAAAGGTCTATGCACACCAGATGGTGCGTATCTATCGCGAAAGCTATGGGCTCTATATTGCGAGCGGGCTTTTATTCAATCATGAAAGTGAGCGCAGGCCGTTACACTTTTTGACGCAAAAAGTCGCTTATGGAGCTGCGTGTGCCGCATTGGGAATTTTGGATTCACCGGACTTGAACGAAATGGGTCGACCCATTGTTCAAAACGGAAAACTAGCGCTGGGAAATCTGGGAATTGCTCGCGACTGGGGTTATGCCGGTGATTTTGTGCGAGCTATGTGGTTGATGCTGCAGCATGAGCAGCCGCATGATTTTGTAATCGGAACCGGGCAATTGCACACTTTAAAAGATCTTTGCGAAACGGCTTATCGCTGTGTGGGTAAGGATTGGCGTGAGAGTGTTGTCAGCGATCCGGCATTGGTGCGCCCGCTCGAAACGGGGCAGACACTTGCTGATCCAACCAAGGCGCGCGAGCAGTTAGGGTGGGAGCCGACGGTCAGCTTTGATGAGATGGTCCAGAAAATGGTTTCTGGACAAATGCTGCGACTAAAGAACGTACCGAACAATTAAAATTCATTAAGACATTGCGGTGAGTAAGGATTAAACAATGAAGAAAGCTTTGATTACAGGTATTACTGGTCAAGACGGCGCCTACCTCGCTGAGCTTTTGCTGAAAAAGGGGTACGAGGTTCATGGCATCAAGCGTCGTGCGTCACTTTTCAATACAGACCGAATCGATCATCTGTACCAAGACCCACACGTTTCGGATCGCAAGCTTGTCTTGCACCATGGCGACTTGACGGACTCTACCAATCTTATTCGCATCATCCAGCAGATACAGCCCGATGAAATCTATAACCTTGCAGCAATGAGTCATGTTGCGGTGAGCTTTGAAACCCCCGAGTACACGGCCAACGCAGATGGTATTGGCACGTTGCGTATTCTTGAAGCTATTCGGTTACTTGGATTGGAAAAGAAAACCCGCTTTTACCAAGCTTCAACGTCCGAGCTATATGGGTTGGTGCAGGAAACGCCGCAAAAGGAAACCACGCCGTTTTATCCGCGGAGTCCTTACGCTGTCGCAAAACTGTACGCCTATTGGATCACCGTGAATTATCGCGAAGCATATGGAATGTATGCGTGTAATGGAATTCTGTTCAATCACGAATCCCCGCTTCGCGGTGAAACGTTTGTTACTCGCAAAATCACTCGTGCACTAGCGCGCATCAAGCTCGGCTTACAGGAATGCCTGTATTTGGGAAATATGGACGCCAAGCGAGACTGGGGCCATGCAAAAGATTATGTCGAGATGCAATGGCTGATGCTGCAGCAAGAGCAGGCAGATGACTTTGTGATCGCTACGGGCGTGCAATATAGCGTGCGTGAATTTGTTGAAGCTGCAGCGAAAGAGATTGGTTTGTCTATTACCTGGAAAGGCGTTGGTGAAAACGAAAAAGGATACGACGCCAGTGGGAAATGTATTGTTGCTGTAGATCCACGCTATTTTCGGCCAACCGAAGTTGAAACGTTGCTCGGCGATGCAACTAAAGCAAAAGAGAAGTTGGGCTGGACGCCGCAAACGAGTTTTGCAGATCTTGTCGCAGAAATGATGCGCGAGGATTTGAAGTCGGCTGAGCGCGACGAGTTGGTCAAGAAGCATGGTTATGCAGCCTACGATTATCACGAATAACCAATTAACCAACGAGCAACCGATGAGCGCTGCACCGATCGAAAAAAATTCCAAAGTTTATGTTGCCGGTCACAGAGGCATGGTTGGATCCGCAATCGTGAGAAGGCTCAACGCGGGTGGCTATAAAAGCCTGGTGTTGCGCACTCACGCGGAGCTGGATCTAACGAAGCAGGCTGACGTGACTGATTTTTTTCAAAAGGAGCGACCGGACTACGTTTTTCTTGCGGCTGCAAAAGTTGGCGGGATTAATGCCAATAATACCTACCGCGCAGAATTTATTTATCAAAATCTCCTTATTGAGTCGAATATCATTCATGCGGCTTGGTCGGCTGGCGTGAAAAGGCTGCAGTTTTTGGGGTCCAGTTGCATATATCCGCGCGACGCCCAACAGCCAATAAGGGAAGAGTATTTGCTGACCGGCCCACTCGAACCGACAAATGAACCTTACGCTATCGCCAAAATTGCTGGTATCAAACTTTGTGAAAGTTACAATCATCAATATGGGACAAGCTATATTTCGGCAATGCCGACAAACCTATACGGTCCCAATGACAATTATGATTTAAACAATAGTCACGTTCTTCCCGCGCTAATCCGAAAAGCACACGAAGCCAAAGTTTGCGGTGATTCAGAACTGGTAGTTTGGGGGACGGGAACGCCAATGCGCGAATTTTTATACGTCGAAGACATGGCTGATGCTTGTGTTTTTTTGATGGAGAAAAATGTTTGCGATGGTTTGTTTAACGTTGGCACGGGTACCGATGTAACCATCCGGGAGCTTGCCGAAACAGTTATGGAGGTTGTCGGCTTTCAGGGAAAGGTCACTTTCGACTCATCCAAGCCGGATGGCACACCACGTAAACTTCTGGATGTATCTCGACTCGAGAGTCTGGGCTGGAAAGCAAAGATTAAGTTAAGGGATGGAATTGGATTGGCGTATCGAGATTTTCTTGCGTCCTATCGTAAATAAAAATGGCCGATCGTCCGCTCATTACAGTTGCTGTGCCTTCATTTAATCAGGGGCAATATTTAGATCAAGCATTAACCTCAATATTTCAGCAGAGGATTCCACTGGAAGTGTTTGTTGCTGACGGTGGCTCTACTGACGACTCTCTATCGGTAATTCACAAGTGGGAGCATAAATTGGCCGGCTGGCGTAGCTATCCAGATCGAGGCCAGGCAGCGGCTATAAACGAGTGCGTTGCAAGGGGGGCGGCTCCTTTTGTCTGTTGGCTGAACAGTGATGATTGGTTTTTAGCTGAAGGGCTTCAGCATTTGTTGAATGCGATAGAGCTGAATCAAAATGTGCCCGCTGTTTATGGGAGGTCTTGGAATTTCGATCAGAAATCGAGTTCAAAAAAGCCAGTTTGGGTCGAAGAGTTTAGTGAAGAGCGACTAGCTGTTCGTTGCATTATTTCCCAGCCCGCGACCTTGATTAGACGCTCCGCATGGGAGCAGCTGGGCGGCCTTGATGACAGTCTTCGAATGACGATGGATTATGATTTATGGTGGCGCCTATTTAAGCGGTTTGGCCCATTGGAGTTTGTTGATCATTTCGTAGGTGTTAATCGCGAGCATGCGCAAACTAAGACAAATACCCAGCGACGATTGCATTACCAAGAGGCTATTGCAATTGTGCGTACCTACCATGGCCGAGTTCCTATCAAATGGTGGCTCGCGCAGCCCTATGCAGTATGGTTTAAGGCATTAAAACATAAGCTGTAGTTTTAACCAGTTGTCCTACCCTTGTTTCAATATGTCTTCGTATAATTTTGCATATGCAGTACCCATTTTCGTTGCTGTAAATAGTTGATTGAATCGCGACTTGGCGTTGTCACCCATCCGATTAACCATTTCGTCATCTGTATATATTTTATAAAGAGCTTCTTGCAGCGCAGTTACGTTTGACGGGATGCAAATCAGGCCCGTTTCGTTGTGAATGTTCACGTAACTCGTGCCCGTTCCAATCTCCGATGTCACCAAAGGCTTTCCCATCATTGCTGCTTCAAGCAAAGATACTCCAAACGCTTCTGATCGTTGGTGGGAGGGTAAAACCAAAGCTCTGCAGCAGTGCAGCAGTGCAATTTTAGCCTCGTTTGAAACATGTCCAAGGAAATGAACGTTAGTAAGCCCAAGCTGCCCTGCAAGATCTTTGAGCGAGCTTTGCTGTGGGCCCTGTCCGGCTATCAAAACCGAAAAAGGTGCACCTTTCATTGCCTCCAGTAAAATATGTAGGCCCTTGTATTTGCGCATAACGCCAATAAATAAAAAAAAATTTTCGCCATATTTTGTAATGATTTCTTTGGTGAGTTGGTAGTTAACTGGCGGGTAACTTTCCATGTTTAGCCCGATAGGGATCGCAGTTGTTTTTTCCCTATAGCTGCTTAATATTGGGCTGGTCTCGACGTAGTTTGGTGAGGTCGCGACAATTTTTGTGATGCCTCGCAAAAATGTACGCATAAGTGGCTCATACAACTTAGCTAGCCAGCGTTGCCGCACAATATCTGAGTGGTACGTAAGTACGCTTGGCTTTTTTGACTTAGATATCAGCTTCACTAAATCGGCGAATGGCCAAGGGAAATGATAGTGAATAATGTCTGCCCATTGCTCGAGTTCGCGAAACATTTGGAACGCTTCTCGTCCCATGCTGCAAGAGGCGATATCTAGATCGAGCTTCGCGCGATATACATCTGCCTCCGGGAAATGTATAACGCGCGGCTCCGGATTTTGGCTTAGCGTCAATATTCTGCTTTCTACGCCGAGTGTTTTTGTGCTTGCACAAATTTGCCGAATTGCTTCCTCAAGCCCACCCTGAGTGTCGGGAAAATAAGTGCGATAAAAATGTAGAATTTTCACGGATTACTCAAAATCCTTCGAGTAAATTTTTTTAGTTTTCAATTAATAATGTGGCAATGCCCATTCCCAGCTTGCGATTGTCGTCATTTATGCCTAGTGCCTTTGGCGATGTGGGATCTGAGGGTATTATTTCAATTGTGTCTTCCAGGCCATCAAGCGTCACATCGATCGTCGCTATGTCGCTCAGCTTGTGCAAATAAAAAGGCTCCTTAAAGTTGCCTATTTTCACAATGGCAGTCTCGTTATTGGGGATTGACTGGCCTGTCAATGTCAGCGTGAATTGTTTTGGCAATGGTTGCTTGAAACGAATTTTTGCCGTTGGTGCAACATCGGCGTCAGACCATCGTCCCCACGTCTCAGGGCCAGAAAACCCTGATATTTCAGCCACGATCGGCGGCAGTTCAGCTTCAGAAAACTTTATATTTGCGATTATAGCTCCATGTTTCCCGCTACAAGCTACGAGCATTGTTAACGCTACTATAAATGCGGTGAAGCTAATCGATTTAGAAATGAGTTTGAGCATTCGTCTATTCCTGTTTTGTTTCTTAGTTTGCAATTTACCCCATCAGCTGGGTCCATAATCCCATGACGAGCGATCGCTCCTTTATAAAATCTTTCGCGTTCTCTCTGCCCGGCAACTGCTGCAATTTCAACCGATGCGTAACGCTGCGATACGCTTTGTAAGCGGCGATCAATCCTTCCGCCGTTTTTGTGTCGAGTAATTCTTCGTGCTGAAGCGTTTCGAGAATGCGGATATTGTCGGTCCAACGCGTCAACGCAGGATGTGCGTTTGCCCACGCGAGCACGGCATATTGCACCATAAATTCAATATCGACGATAGCGCCGGTGCCCTGCTTTAAATCGAATACAGGGTGCGCGGCCGTTTCGGTATCGCGCGGCCGCAGTTGTGCGCGCATCTTGTCGCGCATTTCGATGACATCGCGACGCAGTTTTTTGATATCGCGCGGTTTGCTCAATATTTCGTGTCGCACTTGTTCGAACGCGGCGCCCAGTTGCTTGTCACCGGCGATTACGCGCGCACGCACCAGCGCTTGATGCTCCCAAGTCCAGGCGCGGTTGTGTTGATAATCGGCAAAAGATTTTAGCGAGCTGACCAGCAAGCCGGAGTTGCCCGAGGGGCGTAGCCGCATGTCCACTTCATATAATTCGCCGAGCATGGTTTGTGCGGTGAGGATGTGAATAATGCGCTGGCCAAGGCGGGTAAAAAAAGTGCCGTTGTCGATTGGCGTTGTGCCATCTGTTATCAAGTTGGGATCTGCATCGTGAATAAATACGAGGTCGAGATCGGAGCCGTGACCGAGTTCGATGCCGCCGAGCTTGCCGTAGGCAACGATAATAAAATCCTTGTCGCAAGCAACGCCCGTGGTTTTTTGTGGCGCTCCGTGCCGTGCAATTAAATCGCGCCACGCCATTTCTAGCACGTGATCGAGAATCGCTTCGGCAATCCATGTCAGATAATCGCTGACTTTCATTAGCGGCAGTGTGCCGCCAATTTCGGATGCGACGACGCGCAGCACATGCGCCAGTTTGAAATAGCGCAACGCTTCCATGCGCCCTTCGAGGTCGGCCCATTCAAATCGTAATAATTGTTGTTGCAGATCGCGTTGCAGTGCTGCTTTTTCTGGCGCGACGTACAGCGTGCCGGCATTTAGTAATTCGTCGAGCAGTACCGGATGCCGCGCCAATTGCGCAGATACCCATGGACTTGCCGCGCATAGCGCCACCAGTTCGTGCAACGCGTTGGGATTTTCCACCAGCAGCACTAAATAAGCGGTGCGCCGCAGTACAGCTTCAACCAGCGGTAGGACCCGCAATAGCGCGGTGCCCGGCTGATCGACGTGCGTAACCGCGCCCAATAACTGTGGAATAAAAGCATCGAGGCGCTCGCGGGCTGCGACTTGCAACACGCGTACTGTTTTACTGTTGCGCAACTCGAGAATGCGGCGCGCTGCTTCGCTCGCCTCATCAAAGTTGGCTTGCGCTAATTGTTCGGCGAGCGTCTCGGCAGTTAGCTCGCGATCAGCCCATAGTGCTTGCCAGCCACTTTTTGCAATAGTCGGCGCTGTCGCTTCGGTCGGTACGGCAATGGTGTTGTGAAAGTGCGAGCTCACGCATTGTCGATGCTGCTCGAGCGCGGTTGCGAAACCTGCCCAATCCGAAAACCCCAGTGCATGGGCGAGCGCTGCGCGCGGTGCGTCGTGCTTGGGTAAGTCCTGTGTTTGCTGATCTTGCCACGCCTGAATTGCGTGCTCGGTATTGCGTAGAAAAATGTAGGCGGCATGCAGTTCGGTTACTGCGCTATTGGGGAGGTGGCCGAGTTCGCCGAGCGTGTGCAATACGCGCAGCAGATTGCGTTCCTGCAAACGCGGTTCGCGGCCGCCGCGAATCAGTTGGAAGCACTGCGCGATAAATTCGATTTCTCGAATGCCGCCGGCGCCGAGTTTGATGTTGTCGTGTAGACGTCGCCGTTGTACATCGCGCTCTATCAAGCCCTTCATTTCACGCAGTGATTCAAACGCGGAGTAATCGAGATAGCGGCGATATATAAAGGGACGCAGTAGTTCGAGCAGCTTTTCGCCGGCGGGAAACTTTTCAATGCAAAGCGATTCCGCCACCGGCCGCGCTTTAATCATCGCGTAGCGTTCCCAGTCGCGGCCTTGATCTTGGTAATACTCTTCGAGTGCATCGAAATTCAACACCAATGCGCCGCTGTCGCCATAAGGACGCAGGCGCATGTCGACGCGAAACACGAATCCATCGGCGGTGTTTTGATCGAGCGACTTGATCACGCGCTGGCCGAGCCGGATAAAAAACTCCTGATTGCTGAAGCTTTTTATGGCGTCGGCGCTTTCTCCGCCTTCGGTCTCTCCACCCTCAGGATAAGCAAAAATTAAATCGATGTCGGATGACAAGTTCAATTCGCGCGCGCCGAGCTTGCCCATGCCAAGCACAATAAACGGTTGCGCGCTGCCGTCGCGGGCTGACAGCGGAGTGCCCCATTCGGTTTGCAGCAATTGATAGTGAAAGTCGACCGCGCGTTGCAGGGTGATTTCGGCAACGCTGCTGATGTCGGCGGTGATTTCGGCCGTGTCGGTGAGCCGATTCAGATCGCGCCAGATAATGCGCAGGTATTCGCGGTTGCGAAATTCGCGCAGCGTGGTATCGAACAGTTCAACACTCGAGTTGCTGTCGGTGCGCAAGCGCGCCGACCATTCGCTGTCGGCGATCGTGCGGTCGAGTTCGCTGTTGTCGTGCAGCTGCAGCAGCCAGGTGGGGTAGCGTCGGCACAATTGTGCTGCAAATGGACTGCAGCCAAATAGTTTGGCCAGCCGCAGTGCGAACGGCGGTGCTTGCAGCAGCGCTTCGTAGCTCGCGCGCTGATCGGAATTGCAGGCGCTAAATAAATGCTCAAGCGCCAGCTCGATATCGCGCTGTAGCGGTCCGGGCTGGGTGGAAAGTGCGGCTTGCCAGGATTCGATCATTGTTTCGCTTAAGCCTCTTGGCGGGGCGCTTTGGTCAGGGCCATCAGAATATCGCAGCTGGCGCGCTAGAACATTAGCGCCAGCGCTATCGATAGCATTGCTTTTGCGCGGGTAGACTCAGCGGTTTTTTTGTAGGCTTTGGTTGCGGCTATGGGCCTGTTCTGGTATAAAGTCGCGCTCCGTTACGCCCGGACCTCTTTTGTTACACGTTTCCGGGTGCGAACTCCGTTATCACATTCGTTTTTTAAAGCTGGAAGACACCACCATGTCCAGAGTCTGTCAGGTTACCGGCAAGCGTCCGATTGTCGGCAACAACGTATCCCACGCCAAGAACCGCACCAAGCGTCGTTTCTTGCCGAACCTGCATCATCATCGTTTTTGGGTTGAAGCCGAAAAGCGTTTTGTGACCCTTCGCGTTTCTGGCAAGGGCATGCGCATCATCGACAAACGCGGTATTGATGCGGTTCTGACCGACATCCGTGCCAGCGGCGAAAAAGTCTGAGGAGATAAGTCATGGCGAAGAAAGGCGCAACCGATCTGATCCGTCTAGTGTCTACCGCAGGCACTGGCCACTTCTACACCACTGCGAAAAACAAGCGCAACACTCCGGACAAATTCGAGTTCTCGAAATACGATCCGGTTGTGCGCAAGCATGTGCCGTACAAAGAAGCCAAAATCAAATAAATTGATTCTGGTAAACAAAAAACCCGCTTGCAGCGGGTTTTTTGTTTTGGGGCTGACAGGTTTTGTCTCGTTGCCCGCCGAGCTAGTCGCCAAGATAGGCAACGGATGCGCTAACTCCGCCGCCCACCACGCACTGCTGCACTCAAGCCGTTCGTGTCTGCAGCTTTTCGAGTGCGCGCTGCGCTGCCGCTTTAACTTGCGCTGGAGCGGTGCCACCGATGTGATTGCGCGCCGCCACCGAGCCTTCGAGCGTCAGCACCGCAAACACATCCTGCTCGATCATCGCGCCGAACTGTTTTAACTCGTCGAACGACATATCCGCCAAATCTTGTCCGGTTTGCACGCCGTAGCCGACGGCTTTGCCGACAATTTCATGCGCATCGCGAAACGCGACGCCCTTGCGCACGAGGTAGTCAGCGAGATCGGTCGCCGTGGAAAAACCTCTGCGTGCGGCTTCGCGCATCACTTCGGTCCGCGGTTGAATCGCCGGCACCATATCGGCGTACGCCTTCAAACAATCTTTGATGGTATCGATGGTATCGAACAGCGGCTCTTTATCTTCTTGGTTGTCTTTGTTGTACGCGAGCGGTTGGCCTTTCATCAGAGTGAGCAGGCTGACCAAATGGCCGTTCACGCGCCCGACTTTGCCGCGAATCAATTCCGGTACATCGGGGTTTTTCTTCTGCGGCATGATCGACGAGCCGGTGCAGAAGCGATCGGGCAGAAACACGAAATTAAATTGCGCGCAGGTCCACAGCACCAGCTCTTCGCTGAAGCGCGACAAATGTGTCATCAACAGGCTCGCGAACGAGCAAAACTCGATGGCGAAATCGCGATCGGAAACCGAATCGAGAGAGTTTTCGGTCGGCTTATCGAAACCCAATAATTCCGCTGTGTAATGTCTGTCGATTGGATAAGTCGTGCCAGCGAGCGCGGCGGCGCCGAGCGGATTCTGATTCATGCGTTTACGGCAATCGAGCAGGCGGCTGTAATCGCGCTCGAGCATTTCATTCCACGCTAATAAATGATGGCCGAAGGTCACCGGTTGCGCGGTTTGCAAATGGGTGAAGCCGGGCATGATGGTGTCGGCATTATCCGCGGCGAGCGCGATCAGACCCTGTTGTAGCCGGGTAATTTCTTTTGCAATCGAATCGATTTCATCACGCAGATACAGTCGTACATCGGTGGCGACCTGATCGTTGCGCGAACGCCCGGTGTGCAGTTTTTTGCCGGCGATGCCGATTTTGTCGGTGAGTCGCGCCTCGATATTCATATGCACGTCTTCGAGCGATACCGACCAGTTAAATTTGCCGGCTTCGATATCGGCGCGAATTTCTTCGAGGCCAGTTTGAATCAGCGCATATTCCGCAGCGGTCAGCACACCAACTTTGGCGAGCATCTTGGCGTGCGCGAGCGAGCCGTTGATGTCGTGGTGATAGAGGCGATAGTCGAAACCGACCGAGGCGGTGAAGCGTTCGACGAATGCATCGGTCGGCTCGGAGAAGCGGCCGCCCCAGGGTTTGATGGTGTGTTCGGATTCGGACATTACGGGAGTCATCGCGCTGAGAAAAATAAGGCGGCGATTATATCAGCTGAGCTATCGCGTGGCCCGATGCTCTATTACGCGGCTCGATGCTGCCGATACTGCAGCGGCGATACGCCGATCACGCGTTTGAACAGCCGCGAAAAATAATGCGGATCGTCGTAGCCGACTCGATTGGCGATGCGCTTGACCGGCTCGTGCGTGGTGTCGAGTAGCTGGCAGGCATGCTGCATCTTCAAATGGATGAAATGTTGAATCGGCGGGTGCCCGGTGAGCTGCTTGAATTTGCGCGTGAAGTGGAACTTGGACAAGTTGGCGGCCTGAGCCAAATCGTCGAGATCGAGCTCGCGGTCGATACGTCGGCGCATCAGCTGTTGGATTTGCTCCAGATCGATGCGGGTGCCGCGACTCTGGTTGTGCGTGGCGATCAGGCAGGCGCAATCGGTCAGCATGGCTTTGAGTTGGCAGGCGGCGTGCACGAATACCCGCTCGCCGCCAGCACTGCGCAGCGCAAATAGAGCCTCAAAATCGGCGACCAGACGCGGCTGCAAACCGACATTGGCGACCGGCTCGGTCATGCCGAGAAAGCGGGTGTAATCGGCAGCAAGCTCGCCTTGATAGTGGGCCCAGTACAGCGACCACGGTTGGCCCGGGTCGGCCGCGTAGTGGTGCGGTGTGCCAGCCGGCAGTAGCATCAGGTCGCCAGCCCTAACCGGCCACTGGCCGGCGTCGGTATGCAGCGTGCCAATGCCGCCGGCGCAAAAGGCAACCAGATTGTCAGGGTGATGGCGGCGACGCATGCTATGCCCGATTGCATGCGGGTAAAAGCCCGCCGCGAGTGGGTAAAGATCGCGGCTGAGCGGGTGCTCACTGAGCAATTTTGTCAGGGGTTGCGGTATCTGAATGCGGATGCCGCTAGGCGGTAGCGGCCAGCCGGACGTGATGTCGCCAGCATCCGGGCTGCGATCGGCGGTGTTCATACGCGGTTAAATTCCGGTTGGGGTGGCGCAATATAGTCCAGCAAGGGCACAATATCGTCAATTCCGGCCCGGTGTCGTCTGTGTTCTAATCCTGTACAACTGCGAAAAAGCCCAAAAAAAATGAAAACTCATGGCTGCAGTTTTGCGATCATCACAGTTCGACCCACCGGTCCCGATTTCAAGCGTTGAACTTGTAGCGCTACTTATTAACAGTGACTTACTCATTACGTACAACCTGGAGAACCCTAATGGCTGCCAATACCGCGATCGACACTACCAATCCTGTTGCGATGGAGGTCCACGGTCTGGTCGAGCGCTCGCGCAAGGCGCAGGCACAAATTGAAAACTACACCCAGGAGCAAGTCGATGAGCTGATCCGTGCGATGGTGTGGTCGGTCGCGCGCCCCGGTGTGGCGGAAAAAATCGCTCAGCACACCGTCGAGGAAAGCCAGCTCGGCAACTACGACGGTAAATTCCTGAAGATTTCTCGCAAGACGCGCGCCGCACTGATGGACATCATCAATGACAAATCGGTCGGCGTAATCGAAGAGGATAAGGCTCGCAATCTGATCAAGATCGCCAAACCGGTTGGTGTGATCGGTGCGCTGTCGCCGTCGACCAACCCCGAGGCGACGCCAGTGATCAAGGCGATTGCCGCCGTCAAAGGCCGCAACTCGATCATCGTCGCGCCGCACCCGCGCTGCAAGCTGACCAACAAGATGATCTGTGAATACATGCGCGAGGCGCTGGTTGCCTACGGTGCGCCGGCCGATCTGGTCATCGCCATTGAAACGCCGTCGGTTGAGAAAACCAACGAGCTGATGAAGCAGTGCGATCGCGTGCTCGCCACCGGCGGCGCGGCGATGGTAACCGCTGCGTATTCGAGCGGCACACCGGCGCTCGGCGTGGGTGTCGGCAACGCGGTCATCACCGTTGACGACAGCGCCAACCTCGACGAAGCGGCGGAAAAAATCCGCATCTCCAAAACCCTCGATCTGGCTGCATCGTGCTCATCCGATAACTCGGTGCTGTTGTTCGATTCGATCTACTCGGAGACGCTGGCCAAACTCGAAGCGCAGGGCGGTTATGTCGTGTCAGCGGAAGAAAAAGTCCTGTTGCAAAATACGTTGTGGGAAGACGGTCACCTGAACACCGCGATCGTCGCGCAGTCGGCCGAGAAAATCGCATCGATGGCGAAGATCAATCTGCCCGCCGGCAAGACCTTCCTCATTGTGCCGGAAACCGGTGCCGGTGCTGACTATCCGTTCTCCGGCGAGAAGCTGTCGGTAGTGATGGCGCTGTACCGCGTCAAAGATATCGACGAGGCAATTGCGCTGACCAACCAGATTCAGAAGTACCAAGGTCAGGGTCACTCGTGCGGCATCTATTCCAACAACGACGCGAACATCCTGAAGTTGGCGTTGGCGACCAAGACCTCGCGTGTGATGGTCAACCAACCGCAGGCACCGTCGAACAGCGGTAATCTGTGGAACGGCATGCGCCAAACCTTCTCGCTGGGTTGCGGTTCGTGGGGCGGCAACAGCACTAACAGCAATGTTACCTGGCGCGATCTGATCAACGAGACCTGGGTTTCCAAACCGCTCGTAACGCCAAAAGTATTGCCGTCCGATGAGGAATTGTTTGGCGACGTGATCGATCGATTAAAATAAATTCCGTTTGCTCCCCCCTTTTTTTGATTGGAGGGGGGATTGCGGCGGTACATCGTCAAGCTCCAAAAAATATTCTGAGCTCCAATAGCCCCGCTTCACGAAGCGGGTGGGATAGGCACGCTATGAATTTTCAACTCAGTGATGATCAATTGGCGTTCCAGCAGGCGGCGCGCGATTTCGCGCAGGGCGAAATGGCCCCAAACGCCGCGCACTGGGATGAAGAGAAAATATTCCCGCGCGAGGTATTCCAGAAGGGCGGCGAGCTCGGCTTCTGCGGTATGTATTGTCCGGAAGAAGATGGCGGCATGGGGCTCGGCCGGCTCGATACCGCGATTATTCTCGAAGAGCTCGCCGCTGCCTGTCCGTCCACCGCCGCTTTTTTCTCAATCCACAATATGGCGACATGGATGATTTGCGGCTGGGGCGGTGCGCAATTAAAAGGCGAGTGGACCGCCGCGCTGACCAGCGGTGAGAAGCTCGCGTCGTATTGTTTGACTGAACCGGGTGCCGGTTCCGACGCTGGTTCGCTGCGCACCACCGCGCGGCTCGACGGCGATCACTACATCGTCAACGGCAGCAAGATGTTTATCTCCGGCGCCGGCGCCACCGAAATGCTCGTCGTGATGACGCGCACCGGGACTCAAGAGCAAGGCCCAGCCGGCATCACCGCGCTGGCGATTCCGGCCGATAGCGCCGGTATTCACTACGGCAAAAACGAAACCAAAATGGGCTGGAATAGCCAGCCGACAAAATTAATCACTTTCGAAGATGTGCGTGTGCCGGTTGGCAATCGTCTCGGCGACGAAGGCGAAGGTTTCAAGCTGGCGATGAAAGGTCTCGACGGCGGTCGCGTCAACATCGCGACCTGCTCAATCGGCGCCGCGCAGGCGACGCTGACTCTGGCCCAACAATACATGCACGAGCGCAAACAATTCGGCAAACCACTTGCCGCGTTTCAGGCATTGCAATTCAAACTCGCCGACATGCTCACCGATCTGGTCGCCGCGCGGCAGATGGTGCGATTAGCGGCGGCATACATCGACAGCGATCATCCGGAAAAAACCGTGTACTGCGCGATGTCCAAACGCTTCGCCACCGATGTCGGTTTTCAGGTGTGCAACGACGCACTGCAATTGCACGGCGGCTACGGCTACATTCGCGAATATCCTATCGAGCGTTTTTTCCGCGATGCGCGCGTGCATCAAATTCTCGAAGGCACAAACGAAATTATGCGGCTGATTATCGGTCGTCGTATTTTAGATGAAGGCGCAACGGAGATTATTCGATGACTGATCAGTTAATTCTTGAAAAGCGCGGCCACACCGCAATTATCACGATCAACAATCCGCCCGCAAATACATGGACGCCGGATAGTTTGCGTCAGCTGAAATCTATCGTCGAAGAGTTGAATGCCGACCTCGATAACTACGCGCTGATCTTAACCAGCAACAGCGAAAAGTTTTTCAGCGCGGGCGCGGATCTCAATCGTTTTCATAACACTGGCAAAGATGTCGCGTTTGAATTCGCCACGTATTTTGGTGAAGCCTTCGAGGCGCTCACGAATTATCGCGGCGTATCGATCGCGGCGATCACTGGCTTTGCGATGGGCGGTGGTTTGGAAGTGGCGATGTGCTGCGATATTCGTATCGCCGAAACGCAGGCACAAATGGCGCTGCCGGAAGCGACCGTTGGTCTATTGCCTGCCGGTTTGGGTACGCAGCATTTGTCGTGGCTGGTTGGCGAACAGTGGGCGAAGCGCATGGTGTTGCTCGGCGAGCGACTGAAAGCCGAACAAGCGCTGCAAATCGGTTTGATTTCGGAAATCGTAGCGACCGGCACTGTGTTGAACAAAGCGCTCGAACTCGCCGCGAAAGTTGAAAAACAAAGCCCGACCTCGGTGCGCTATTGCAAACAATTGATTCACGCGGCGCGCCACAATCCGGTCGACAGCAATTTCCCGCTCGAGCGCCAATTGTTTGTGAAGTTGTGGGATAGCGAAGATCAGAAAGAAGGCGTGAGCGCGTTTATCGAGAAGCGTCCGGCGCAGTGGAAAAATCGCTGATTAATTTTTACGGCGCAATGCATTGATGCGCCTAGGTTGAGCTTGAGGTAACACAGTGTCTGACGCAGCTGTTTTATTCGAAACCATTCCCGCCGCCAACGGCAAAAAAATTGCGATTGCCATATTAAATGCGGAGAAATCGTTGAACTCGCTGTCGATGGCGATGATCGATTTACTGCAACCACAACTCACGCAATGGGAAAACGACGCCAGCATCGCGTGCGTGGTCTTGCGCGGCCAAGGTGATAAAGCCTTTTGCGCCGGCGGCGATGTGGTGCAGCTCTACAATTCAGCGTGTGCGAACGATGGCGTCGCGGCGGCATTTTTCGAGCGCGAATATCGTCTCGATTATCATATTCACACCTACACAAAACCGTTCATCCTGTGGGGCAACGGTATCGTCATGGGCGGCGGTCTCGGTTTGATGAATGGCGCGAGCCATCGCGTTGTCACCGCGACCAGTCGCATTGCTATGCCCGAGATCACTATCGGTTTATATCCCGATGTCGGCGGCACCTGGTTTCTCAATCGCATCCCCGCTAAAACCGGATTGTTTCTCGCGCTGACCGGCGCATCGATCAACGCGGCCGATGCCTTATTTCTCGGCATGGCCGATCGCTTTGTCGCGCATGAAAAATACGCTGATGTTATCGCAGCACTCGCTGCGACGAGTTGGGCGAGCGATGTAGCACAACGCTCCGGGCAAGTCAGTCATGTGCTGCGCGATTTTGAAATCGAAACGAAAGCGCAAACGCAATTGCCAGTGAGCGTGGTACGCGAGCATTACGATGTAATCCAACAACTTTGCGACGGCGACGATATCGCCGCCGTCGTTGCCAATATTCTCGCCTGGAGCGGTGAGGATAAATGGCTACAAAAAGCGGTGAAGACACTGGCGAACGGCTGCCCGACATCAATTTATTTAATCGCTGAACAACTCAAGCGCGGCAAATATTTATCGCTGCGCGAAGCATTTCAAATGGAATTAATTTTATCGATCAACTGCGTGCGCTTTCCGAGTTTCCGTGAAGGCGTGCGTGCGTTGTTGGTCGAAAAAGATCACGCGCCGAAATTCGAACCCGCGCAGTTGAGCGCTGTGACGGCGGAATTTGTCGAAGCGCATTTCACCGCGCCGTGGGGTAATGCGACGCATCCGCTCGCTAATTTGTAATTTATCTTTGTTGTAAAAAGTCGAGGAAATAATAATGACTCAAACCATCGCATTTATCGGTCTTGGCAATATGGGCGGACCAATGGCCGGCAACTTGGTTAAAGCCGGTTACAAGGTCAATGCATTCGATCTGGCCGAGCCTGCTAAAAAACACGCGCAAGAACTCGGCTGCTCGCTTTCGGCGACGCCAGCTGAAGCCGTGCAGGGCGCTGAATTTATTATCACGATGTTGCCGTCGGGCCCGATTGTCGAATCGGTCATGATCGACAAAGACGCATTGCTCGACAAAATTGCAAAAAATGCATTGGTAATTGACTGCTCCACCGTCGGTCCGGAAAATTCGCGTCGCGTTGCAGCAGAAGCGGTGAAGCGCGGTATTCGTTTTGTCGATGCGCCGGTGTCCGGTGGCACCGCCGGCGCTGCAGCGGGCACGCTCGCGTTTATGTGCGGTGGCCCGGCGGCGGATTTTGCCGCAGCGTTGGAAGTGTTGAAAAACATGGGCAGCAACATTTTCCACGCTGGCGATTACGGCGCGGGTTCGGTTGCCAAAATCTGCAACAACATGTTGTTGGCGATTCATATGATTGGCACCGCCGAGGCTTTGCAACTCGGCATCAACAACGGTCTTGATCCGAAAGTATTGTCCGGCATCATGCTGAAAAGCTCGGGCGCGAACTGGTCGCTGGAAAAATACAATCCGGTGCCGGGGGTGTTGGAAAATGTCCCTGCGTCGAAAGAGTACAGCGGCGGCTTTATGGTCAAGCTGATGCAAAAAGATTTGGGCTTGGCGCAGACGGCAGCGCGACTGTCGAATTCGACGATTCCATTTGGCGCGCTGGCCAGTAACCTCTACGGCGTTCACGCCAAATCGAAAGACGGCGTCGCCGATCTCGATTTTTCCAGTATTTTAAAACTGTTCGAGCAGCATTAATTTTTATTCGTGAATTCAAAGACCGTAGATGCGGTTAATTTCCACTGCGGATTTTGGATTTTAGTTAACGATTTCCAGTGACTATTTATAAAACGCTCCGATTGGGGCGCGATCGTTACTCTTCCCACACCCAGCGCAACGGTTCGCCGAAATCGTCGTAAATGATTTTCTTGCGCGGGCGGCGCGGCTTGGGTTTGACCGGTGCCGGCGGTTTGCGCCGCGCTTCGATCGCGGCCACTACATCGTTGACATAGGTGCGCCCTTCGCGCGGTTCTTCGCCGACGAAAGGCGGGTTGGGCAGCGGGCCGTTGCTCGAGTCACGCCCGCTGAGGCCGCGCGGAATTTCGTTGACCTGACCACCCTCGCGCAAAAAGGCTTCGATCTGGTCATCCAGTTCGCGGCGCATATCGGCTTTGGTAGTTAGCGGCTTCACGGCTGGCGCACCTCTCGACGGCCTGACCAAGTACTGCGTTTTTTTGACGATCACCCAATTTCTGACCTAGAAAACATTCGACCTCGGATGATGCCATATCGGTTTGATCTCGGCGACCGGTTTGACATGGCGCAACGATGCGTAGGGTTATAATGCGGCTCTGATCGCTCCACGCTACGGGTTGCCATGGAACATCTCACGACTATCGAAATCAGTAAGGAAGACATTAAGTTTTCCGCCGCACATTTCACCATTTTCAGCGCCACCGAACGCGAGCGCCTGCACGGACACAATTATGCCGTGCGATTGGCCGTGACTGCGCCGGTGGGCGATGACGGTATTTGTTTTAGCTACAAGGACATCAAGACGCGTCTGCGCCAATTATGTGAAGAGTTGGATGAGTACACGTTGCTGCCAACCCAGTCGCCGCATTTGCGCATTGACGACGACGCCACGTTTTATATCGTCCATTTTAATGGCGAAAAAATTCCGCTACTCAAAAGCGACACGCTGCTGCTGCCGATGCGCAACTCGACGGTGGAAGAATTGGCGCGCTATCTGCGCGATCGCTTTGTTGGCGACGGCAGTTTTCTACAAATGCGCGGCATCTGCGAGGTGGTGATGCGGGTATCGTCGGGGCCGGGTCAGTCGGGCTCGAGTGAGTGGCACCCGACTACCGATATGAAGTAACGCATTTCATTATTAGCTTTGAGTAATGTCCAAAAACCTTAGTAACGAATTTCCGCTAGACCGCTGAATTGTTTTGCCAGATAAGTGGCGTAGTTGTCGGTCATGCCGGCGATAAAATCCACCGCGCGCATAATGCACTGATAGGTTCTTTCCGATTCCGGTAGTTGATCGAGTTGCGGTGGAAACGTGTGTGCGCCGATCAGATTAATTAAACGCTGCAAGCGAAAATTACTGTGGTCAGCGCGCGCGTGCGCAACAGCCGCTTCGATCAAACTTTCCAACAATGTGCCGATCACCTGATACGCGCCGATTTCGAGTTCGATTTTGCGCGGGTGTTCGAACACACGCTGTCGCGCCAATTGTTTTGCGCCTTCAACAACTTCGCGCACTGGGTGCGGACACAGGCTGATCAGATCGGTATCGATGCTGCCGGCCAACAGCGCATCGTGGTGCTGCACAAACGTCTGCACGCCGGCTTCAATAAAGTGTTCGATAATTTTGCCGCGTAACAGCGCCGCTTTGCGTCCCGGTCGAAAATTAGAGCGCAATAAATCGGTAACTTCTGTCGTGCGCGGCAGCACGGGTTCCAGCAATGGATAAACTTCGGCCCAGTGCAGCAAATCCATTTCCAAACCATCTTCCAAATCGATGATCGCGTAACAAAAATCGTCGGCGGCCTCGACTAAAAAAGCGAGGGGATGCCGACAGAAATAATTTTCGCCGCGCTGTTCCAGCCCAGTGGCTTCACACACTTCCAGCAATGCCGCACGCTCGGCGGTAAACGCGCTAAATTTCTCCGGGCGCGGTGTGACCTGCGTGCGCGCAACATCGGCCAGCCACGGGTATTTCAAAAATGTGCCGAGCGTGGCGTAAGTCAAACGCATGCCGTCATCGTATTGGTGATATTCGGATTTCGTCAAAATGCGAAACCCCTGCGCGTTGCCTTCGAAGCCCAATAAATCGGCGCGCTGAGCCGGCGACAGGTCCGTTAAAAAATGTTGGCCGCGTTCCTCGAACCAGGCGCGAATCGCGCGCTCGCCAGTGTGGCCGAACGGTGGATTGCCGATGTCGTGCGCAAGACATGCGGACTGCACGATATCGCCGAGATCGGTGGCGGCAATATTGGTGGGCAATAAATGTTGTGCGCGCAGCGCTTCACCGACACAGATGCCGAGCGTGCGGCCGACACACGAGACTTCCAAGCTGTGCGTCAGCCGGTTGTGAATGTGATCGTTGGTCGCAAGCGGATGCACCTGCGTTTTGCGCGCGAGGCGACGAAACGCCCCGGAAAAAACAATTTTGTCGTGATCGCGCAGAAATGCATTGCGGCCCGATTCTTCTTTTGCCGGCCGATTGCCGAGCCGGCTTTTATTGAGCAAATTTTCCCAATGCATCAAATTAGCTGCCCGTTCCGGAGACATGTTCCGGCTCAATGCGGTAAATCACACGCACTTCACCGGGTTGGCGAAACGGATACGCTTTTCCCAAATATTTCTGCGATAGTTTTTCGATGCTGGCATCGGCGTCGGCTTCGGTGACTTCGATCACTTTGCCGCGCACTTGCAGATAACGATACGGATTTTCCGGATCGCTCAACGCGAGCGCGACGCGTGGATCACGACGCATATTGCGATCCTTCTGCCGGCCTTTGGCGGAATTGATGACGACGTGAGTGCCATCGAAATCGCACCACACCGGCGACACCTGCGGACTGCCGTCCGGCATCAGCGTGGTCAGATGAGCGAAGGCAGGTTTTTGTAGCAGATCGAGATATTGCGACGGTATTGGCGCGGTCATGGCGGTGCTCCCGATTGAGTGACGAGCAGCTAAGTTAGGCGGCGGCGCGGCAAACTTCAATTTTTTCTTATCGGATGCGGCGTCGCGGCGGCCGATCCGATACGAATCGACGATGCCGATGATCCAGCAAACGATCAACACACTCATGGCGAACTGATTAGCGGGCGAATTGTCAGCGTGTGTCGCGGCCGACACTCGTTCCGCAATCAACACCGGATCGATGGGCAAATCATTGGCGAGAATCTGGTCGGCGATTTTCTGCGCCTGCGTCATTGCATAGTTGAGTATGAAGCCGAGCGCAGCCACTGTGATTGCCAGCAGGAGCAGTCCGGTGCGATAACAGCGCAGCAAAAAATGTCCGCAGCCCGGAAATATCAATGCCGAATACAGCGCGGCCTTTATAGGTTTTTGCATAGCAATATTCTCAAGCGTAAGCCGACGTGGGGGCGGGGATTATTGCATATCGGGTATACAGCGGTAATCGTGCGTTGTTAGCATGCAGGAACGGATCAACAAGCAAGTAGTCAAATCCCCGTTGTTAGCATCGCTGTTTAATAAATCACACGGAGTTCTCATTATGAAACTGTATTACGCCAAGGGCGCCTGTTCATTGTCGCCGCATATCGTGCTGTGCGAAGCCGGAGTTAAATTCGATTTGGAGCGCGTCGATCTCGCCACACATAAAACGGCGGATGGCGTCGATTTCACTAGCATCAATCCGAAGGGCTATGTGCCGGCTTTGTTGCTCGATAACGGCGAAGTGCTGACCGAAGGGCCGGCGATCGTGCAATATATTGCCGATCAATACCCGCAATTGAATTTAGCGCCACCGGCCGGCACGCTCGCCCGCGCGCGCTTGCAGGAAAATCTCACTTTCATCGGCACCGAATTACACAAGCAATTCAGCCCGCTGTTTTCACCCGCCAGCAGCGCGGAAGTCAAAAGCGCCGCCATCGCCAAAATTAACAATCGATTGGATTTGGTGGAGAAACAATTCGCCGACGGTCGCTCGTATCTGTTAGGCGAACAGTTTTCGGTGGCCGACGCGTATTTGTTCGTGGTGATCGGCTGGACATTCCACATGAAACTTTCGTTGGAAAATTACCCGCACATCGCAGCATTTCACCAGCGTGTTGCCGGTCGCGAAAAAGTGCAGGAAGCTATGCGTCAGGAAGGGCTTATCTAATCCGCTCAAAAAACGGGGAGCGCAGGCTCCCCTGTTTCTTTCAACACATACCGCATGAATGTAATGTTATGCATCGACCACTTTTAATGTGCCCTGATACATCTGCATTTGGCAGGTAAACCGATAGTCGCCACTTTTCGCCGGCGTCAGTTGAATCGATTTTATTTTTCCGATCGGCAACGTTTCGCTGATATCGAGCCCGTGAAAGATGACTTGCTCGGCGCATGGGCTCGGATCGTCGCGGCGAAAATTCAGCGTGGCGGTTGCGCCGCGCTTCAACTCGATCACATCGGGTTTGTAGATGCCGTTGGCAACAATGATATCGATGGCGCTGCCGTTTGCGTGTTGCGTTGCGCGCGGTTTCCACAGCCAAAACCAAACAACAATGGCGATGATAAATAACGCGCCGATAATATTGATGATGAGTGTCATATTTTTTCTACCGTTTTGCGCCGACGCGCAACAGGCGCAGGCGATTGGCATTGGTAACGACAGTGACCGACGACAGCGACATCGCGGCGCCGGCGAGAACCGGATTCATTAATAATCCAAACAGCGGATACAGCAGCCCGGCCGCGATCGGAATACCGAGTACGTTGTAAATAAACGCGCCCCACAAATTTTGTTTGATATTGCGCAGCGTGGCCTGCGATACCTCGATGGCATCGGCAACGCCATGCAACGAGCCGCGCATCAGCGTGATATCGGCGCTCTCGATCGCCACATCGGTGCCGGTGCCGATGGCAAAACCCACATCAGCACCGGCGAGTGCCGGCGCATCGTTGATGCCGTCGCCGACCATGCCGACTTTTCGATTCTGTGCGCGCAGCTCGGCAATTTTTTCCGCTTTGTGTTCGGGCAATACATCGGCGAATACTTCATCAATGCCGACCTCGCGCGCAATCGCTTCCGCCGCCGCGCGGCTGTCGCCGGTAAGCATGACCACGCGCAGCCCGCGTTGATGCAAGCGCGCAATCGCCTCTTGCGAATCGGATTTAATCCGATCGGCAATGCCGATCACGCCGAGCGCCTTTTTGTCGCGCGCGATAAAAATAGCGGTGCCGGCTTGCGCTGCAATTGCTGTCGCGGCGTCGTTAAAGGCGGTGCAGTCGATGTGTTGTTGTTCGAGCCAGCGCCGGTTACCGATCTGAATCAACGCGTCATCGACTTGCGCGCTAACACCTTTACCGTTGTGCGCAACAAATTCGCTGGCGGTTGCCGGCAGCGTGCGCTTGCTGTTGGCGGCGCGCACGATGGCCTGCGCTAAAGGATGTTCTGAATATTGCTCGACGCTCGCTGCGATATGCAGCAGTTGCTGTTCGTTGTCGTCGCTACTGACTATCTCGAATACCGTCGGTTTTCCCTCGGTGATCGTGCCGGTTTTATCGAGCACGATGGTGTCGAGTTGTGCCGCCGTTTGCAGTGCATCGCCGCGCTGGATCAACACACCGGCTTCGGCGGCCTTGCCGACACCGACCATCACCGACATCGGTGTGGCCAGCCCGAGTGCGCACGGGCACGCAATAATCAGCACCGTGGTCGCAGCGATAAATAGGTACGCGATTTTTGGCTCGGGGCCAAAGTTGAGCCAGAGCAGCGCGCTAATTACCGCGATGATCAATACGCTCGGCACAAACACGGCGGATACACTGTCGGCCAAGCGACCGATTGCCGGTTTCGCGCCCTGGGCTTTTTTAACCATCGCAATGATTTGCGCGAGTGCGGTTTCGCTGCCGACTTTGGTGGCGCGAAACAACAACGTGCCGCTTTGATTTAACGTACCGGCGGCGATTTTTGCAGCGCGCTGTTTGCGTACCGGCATCGGCTCGCCGGTCAGCATCGATTCATCGATGTAACTGTCGCCTTCGATCACCTCGCCATCGACCGGAATTTTTTCACCCGGCCGCACGCGGATTTGATCGCCGCGTCGGACTTGCGCCAATGGCAATTCGATTTCATCGTCACCGCGCAGCACGCGCGCCGTTTTCACGCGCAGATCAAGCAGCCGTCGAATCGCTTGCGAGGTTTTTCCGCGTGCGCGAATTTCCAGCGCCTGACCTAAATTGATCAGGCCGATAATTACCGCACTTGCTTCGAAATAAATATGCCGCGCAGCTTCTGGAAAAAAATTTGGCGCCAGCACCACCATCATCGAATACAGCCACGCGCTGCCGGTGCCGACCGCGATCAGCGTATCCATCGTCGCGTGATGATGAATAAACGCCTGCCACGCGCCGCGAAAAAAATGTCCGCCCGGAACCAGCAGCACGAACAACATCAGCAACCCTATCGCGCCCCAAATGTATTGCGACGTTTCGCCTGGCATCACCATCATGCTGCCGCCGAATAATCCCCACAGCATCAGCGGCGCGCCGAGGCCAAGTGCCAGCGTCATATTCAGCAGTAACTTTTTATAATGCGCGCGCTCGATCGCATCGCGCGCGCTGTCGTCGTCATCAGCAGCCGGCAGTGTCGCGTCGTAGCCGGCTTGTTTAACGGCTGCGATCAATGCAGTGCTATCGATATTGCCCTCGATAGTTGCACTGCGATTGGCGAGGTTCATATTCGCGCTCTGCACGCCGGGCACCGCGCGCAATGCGGTTTCAATTGTGCGCACGCAGCCGGCGCATTTGGCGCCGTGAATATCGAGAGTGATCGCAGCGTGTGCACTCGCGCCTTGATTGGTATGCGCTAAATCGGAATGTACGTGCTGCGGAGTGTGCTGACTCATGGGTGACGACCTTGCGGCGTTTAGATGGCCACAGTATAAAACCTGCGAGCTGGCCACGGGTCAAGTGCAACACTAGTATGCGTTAACGCCGATCCATGGTTACTCAGCAGGGACGATCTACGGAGGTCATATGAATCCTAGAGTTACAGTAATTACGTTGGGTGTTGATGATCTCGATCAATCGCTGGCGTTTTATCGCGATGGATTAGGTTTTTCGACTGATGGTATTGTTGGCGAAGAGTTCGAGTTCGGCGCAGTGGTATTCATTCGGTTGCAACCGGGCTTGCGGCTCGCGCTGTGGCCGCGTAAAAGTATTGCGCACGACACAGGGCTAACATTATCGCCTGCCTGCGCAACCGAAATGACCCTTGGTCATAATGTCTCAAGTAAAGCCGAAGTGGATTCAGTAATGGCGCAAGCAAAGTCAGCGGGCGCGGTAATTGTTAAGCCGGCGCACGATACATTTTGGGGTGGGTATTCCGGTTACTTTCAAGATCCTGATGGCCATGTGTGGGAGATTGTTTTTAATCCGCAGTGGGCTGATGAATAGAGGGTAGCAACTGGGCAATTGCAACTGGCGACTTATTGGGAATGTTTACTCGATAATAAAAGGGAGGCTCTATGATTCGAGCGCGTGAATATATAAGCAGTAATAGCAGACGAATAATGAATGAAGAGTAGGCGCTTTTTTTCGTTGTGTCTTTGTTCCACATCCATGCACAGTCTGAAAAAATAAGGCCGCTTTACAGCGGCCTCGTACTTAATTGATTCCCGCAGATGGTCCGCGGGAGCTGATCTTGCCTGTAGGCGGGCTCGACTTCGTGGCTCCGCCCGAGGACGAAGAGGAAATATTTGCGCCGCCGCCCACCTGCTTTGTTTCATCACTATGTAGCAGGCGTGCCGTGCTATGTTGTGGCTTATCGTCAGTTTTTGAGCCGTGCATGTGGAATAATTCATTTGTTTTATAGGTCATGATCGATCCCTTTTTATTAATGAAAGATATCGTTAGCTGGCAGAGTAAGTTTTTTTCGTCGCCGTATTTGATATGGATAATCAGTAATGGCAAGGCGACGAATTAAGATTAATTAGCTTCGGTAGCGAAGTCTTGTATAAAAAGGTCATGTGATTTGTAGTTTTTGAGTCGATATAATCAAAAATGTGAAAAGAAATTCCAATGGGTATGCGTGAAAAGGAGTAGAGAACATGGATATCGAAGCCAGTTACAACTTCCGCAGAATAAACGACAAGCTCACGACATCGGGAATTGTGCGACCGGATGAGCTCAAGATGCTCGCGGCGCAGGGTTATGAGGTTGTGGTAAACCTTCTACCGGATACCAACGATCACGCGACTCCGGGCGAGCGCGAAATCGTCGAAGCGCAAGGCATCGAATACATTCACATCCCCGTCGACTTCAAACAACCTAAACGGTTGGACTTCGAAAAGTTTTCAGCAGCGCTTGATCAGGTTGGCGAAAAGAAAGTGCATGTGCATTGCGCTGCGAATTATCGCGTCAGTGCTTTTTATTCACTGTATCAAGTTAGGGCCGGCCGCTGGAGCGTCGATCAAGCGAATGAATTCATGCGCGATATTTGGAAGCCTGAAGAACATCCGGGGTGGTCGGAGTTTATTGCAGAGATTCTTTCTGAAAAGAATTAATGCGGCGCGGCTGTCGAGCTATAAATTCATTAATTAGTTAGAGTTAATTTCGCTCATGAATATACCAGCTCTCATCATCATTGATATGCAGTGTGGAATGCTTGAGTTATCAGCAGGAGCTCGCAACAATCCGCAAGCAGAGAAAATTATCGCAAAAACCCTGAAGGCGTGGCGCGGTGCGAATGCACCGATTGTTCATGTGCGTCATATTTCAAGAACACCCGGCTCTCCGTTTTGGCCTGGCCAAGCTGGCGTAGAGTTTCAAGAAGAATTGCAGCCGTTAAGCACCGAGCATGTAGTTGAGAAGAACGTCCCGGACGCATTTATTAACTCCGGTCTTGAACGCTGGCTTCGAGTCAGGGATATCAAGGCCGTTGCGATCATAGGCGTTAGTACTAATAATTCTGTCGAATCAACGGCCCGTACGGCCGGTAACCTTGGTTTTGAAACCTATGTTGCCTCCGATGCCACATTTGCATTCGCAAAGGCCGATTACAACGGGGTTATGCGTAGCGCCGAAGACGTGCATGCAATGGCATTGGCCAACCTTGATGGTGAGTACGCAAAAGTGGTCACAGCTATCAAGTTGCGAAATGCGCTCTAACCATACGCTTAGCTCCACTAATTATCTTTCAGCAGGCAGCGCGTTTTCTGGTTGTGTTTGAGTTCAGAAGAAAGCATCTAACAAGCACCTGTAATCCCAAATCGACTTGCCCATTCCCAAGGAGCAAAAATGCCTCCACCCCAATCCCGCAAACTCCTGCTCTGGCTCGTCGCCATCGGCTTCTTTATGCAGACGCTCGATTCGACCATCGTCAATACGGCGCTGCCAGCGATGGCGCGCAGTCTTGGCGAGCGGCCGTTGCGGATGCAATCGGTGGTGGTCGCGTATGCGTTGACGATGGCGATGTTGATTCCGGCGTCGGGTTGGTTGGCCGATCGGTTCGGTACGCGGCGCGTTTATTACACCGCCATTGCGACGTTCGTGGTGGGTTCGCTGTGTTGCGCGTTCTCGCACAATTTATCGCAGCTGGTTGCCGCGCGAGTTTTGCAAGGTGCCGGTGGCGCGATGCTGATGCCGATTGGGCGGTTGTCGGTGCTGCGCGCATTTCCGCGTGAGGAATTTTTGCGGGCGATGAGTTTTGTGACGATACCGGCGTTGATCGGTCCGCTGCTCGGCCCATCGCTCGGCGGGTGGATTGTGCAGATCGCGTCGTGGCCGTGGATTTTTTTGATCAATGTGCCGGTCGGCATAATCGGTCTGCTGGCGACGCAGCGCTTTATGCCCGATACCCGCGCCGAGACGACGAGCGCTTTTGATTTATCCGGTTATCTGATGCTCGCGTTCGGCATGGTCGGGATATCGCTGGCGCTCGACGGGCTGGCTGGGCTGGGTATGCCGACCGCGACGGTGCGCGTTCTGCTGATTTTTGGTCTCGCCAGTATCGCCGCGTATGCGCTGCATTCGGTGCGGTCGCCGCAACCATTGTTTTCGCCGGCGCTGTTTCGTCTGCCGAGTTTTACCGTGGGCCTGCTCGGCAATTTATTCGCGCGGATCGGCAGCGGGGCGATGCCATTCTTGATGCCGTTGTTCCTGCAACTGTGCCTCGGTTATACGCCGTTCGAGGCCGGGCTGGCGCTGTTGCCGATGACGGTCGCCAGCATGGGTGCCAAGCCGGTCGCGCCGTGGCTGATTCGACGGGTCGGTTATCGACTTATGTTGGTCGGCAATACCGTGATGATCGGCGCGCTGATCGCGAGCTTCGCGCTGACTTCATTGGAGATGCCGCTGGCGTTGCGCATCGTTCAGCTCGGCTTGTTTGGGTTCTGCAATTCGATGCAATTCACCGCGATGAACACCGTGGCGTTGAAAGATTTGCCGCCGCAGCACGCCAGTGGCGGGAATGGTTTGTTGTCGATGGTGATGATGCTGGCGATGAGCTTGGGTGTTGCCACGGCCGGCGCGCTGTTGGCGAATTTCGAGGATTATTTTTCTGATGCAGTTGCGGTCGCCCAAACCGCCAGTGCGTTTCATGCGACGTTTATTGCCGTGGGGATTATCACGCTGGCATCGGCCTGGATATTTTGGCAACTGTCGCCCGACGAGCAGCTCGCCGCCGGCAAAGTCGAGCCGGTCGAAATCGGTTGAGCACGAGCGTTATAAGCTGAGCGTAAAAAAATCTTTTTCAATAAAACGGTGCCTGCTTATCCTGCGCGCTCAGTCATCAAAGTCGGACATGAAAAATGAGTGGCGTCGTAATCGTTCCGGGCTTGCGCAACAGCGGCGCCGGCCATTGGCAGACGGTCTGGCAACAGCGTTTGCCGAATGCCGAGCGCATTCAACTGCCGCAATGGGAACGGCCCGACCTGCAACAATGGGCCGATGCCATTGTCACAACCGTGCGAGCCCAGCGCGCGAGTTATATCGTCGCGCACAGTTTCGGTTGCTTGGCGACCGCCTATGCGCTCGATCGCTTGTGTGGCGGCACGAACGGTGAAGCGACTGCCGAGGTGCGCGGAATATTGCTAGTGGCGCCGGCTGATCCGCAAAAATTTGGTATCGAAGCGCTGCTGCCTGATTCGGCGTTACCCGTGCCTGGTCTTGTTGTCGGCAGTCGCACCGATCCATGGTTGTCGTGGTCGAAAGCACAACAGTGGGCACAGCGTTGGGCCTTGCCGATTTACTGCGCGGGCGATGCCGGTCACATCAATGCGGAATCCGGCCACGCCGATTGGCCCGAAGGGTGGACGTTGTTGCAGCGCTTGCAGCAGTTCGAGAGCACTGCATTGCGTCCGCCGTATCGGTGGCAATCGCCGCAGCAGTTTGCAATGGCGTGCTGAGCTTGGTCTGCATTTCGTTTTCGAATTGTTATCGGATTTGTCATTTTTTGTTATTTAAAAAAGGAGAGCAATGATGGCACTACGTTTAGGCGATACCGCGCCCGATTTCACCCAGGAATCGACGGCGGGAACGATTCATTTTCACGAGTGGCTCGGCAATAGTTGGGGCGTGCTATTTTCGCACCCCGCCGATTTCACGCCAGTCTGTACCACCGAGCTGGGGCTGACCGCCAAATTGCGCGATGAATTCGCGCGCCGCAACGTCAAGGCGATTGCGCTCAGTGTCGATCCGGTCGAATCGCATCAGCGTTGGATCGGCGATATCAACGAAACTCAGAATACCGAAGTGAATTTTCCGATCATCGCCGATGCCGACCGCAAGGTGGCGACGCTGTACGACATGATTCATCCGAATGCCAACGACAGCCTCACCGTGCGCTCGCTGTTCATTATCGATCCGAACAAAAAGGTGCGGCTGATCATTACCTATCCGGCCAGCACCGGGCGCAACTTCAACGAGATTTTGCGCGTGATCGATTCGCTGCAACTCACCGAGCATCACAAGGTGGCGACACCGGGCAATTGGCAGCCGGGCGAAGAGGTGGTGATCGTGCCGTCGCTGCAGGATGCGGACGAAATCGCGCGACGCTTTCCAAAAGGTTATCGCGCCGTTAAACCGTATTTGCGCCTGACACCCGACCCGCGCAGCTAGTCCGAATTAACACTGCTTATCTTGAGGCCGCTTGCGGCCTTTTTTGTTGCCTGATTGTTAAGATGGAGAGGCTGCTTTTTAGGATTGGGAGATCGGAGATAGATAGACGCAGCGTCGGTTTTGCGTATTCCACGCGTTATTCAAAACAGGTCTTAGCTTATGCGGCATAAGCTAAGGAAAAAACGATATTTTTTAAACTAAACAAAATTCAATATCGTGGCGCATCTGAACTGCAATGCTGACGTGACGATCGATGAAACAGCACAACGACCATTTTTCCGGCAATACCGAGCAGCCAGCCATCGATCAACGAGTGCTGGAAGAAATTGCCCGCGCATTGAGCAGCCTGCGTTTTGGCTCGCTGGAAATTACCGTGCACGATGGCCGCGTCACACAGATCGAAAGCAAGAAAAAAATTCGTTTGAGCTAATTTATTCGAGCTAATTAGTTTGAACTGAAGCCTCTCGCAGCGCTTTCTACACAGTTGCGCGCTACCGGACGACCGGGGCGATAAACCAAAAAATATGGGTAGCCGACCGGAATTCCGGAGGCTGGCTTGTGAATTTAAAAATTAGTTTGAATTTGAAAAATTATTTGAATTTAAAAAAGGGGAATGTAATGAACCATACCGTTTCTAAACCCAGCGCCCGATCCACTGGCGGACTGTTCAAAATCAGCGCGCTGAGCGCAGTGCTCGGCGTAGTGGCGCCGTTGCCGGCCTTGGCGGCAACTGCCAGCAATGCCGATGTGGCAAAGCAACTTGAAGTACTGTCGCGCCGTGTGCAGGAACTTGAACAAAAGCTCGCGGAAAAAAATGCGCCGGCTAATGCAAACACCACCACGATCGATCAGGAAACCGATCAGCGCATTCGCGTACTCGATCGCAAGCTTGAAATTGCCAATGAAGATGCGGCGGCAACGAAAGCGGCAGCCGCTAAAGCCAAAGCCGACTCCGACAAGAAAGCGAGTTTATTGCCGACGGTATACGGCAAGGTCAATATTGCATTCGAAAAGCGCGATTTAGAAGGCGCCGAAAATATTGTTGCCGGCAACGCCAAAGGCTTGCCGAACAATCGCACCCGCCTCGAATCGTACGCTTCGCGGCTGGGATTTAAAGGCGAAGTGCCGCTTGATACCGGCGATCTGAAAGCTATCTATCAACTGGAGTACGAGGTCAACGTCGACAACGGCGACAAAGGCGGTTCCAGCTCGTCGACCACAACGGTCAATGGTGATGATTGGGCGTTTTCGCAACGCAATACCTTCGCCGGTTTGAAGAGCGCGACCTGGGGCCAAATTATTGCCGGCAAAATCGACACGCCGTTTAAATCGGCCGAAGGGAAATTCGATCAGTTCAACGATTTGCGCGGCGATATCGACAATTTGATCGGCGGTCAAAATCGCGTGCCGAAAATTGCAATTTACAGCACACCGAAATTTTTCGATGCAGTCACCGTCAACGTTGCGGTAATCGACGCGGAAACGGTCGACGTCAACTACGACGGTCACAGCGACGATGGCATCGGCGATTCGTATTCGGCCTCGGTTGTTGCCGAGCAAGGTATTTTCTACGGCGCGTTGGCGTTCGATAAAAATGTTATTGCGCGGCGCAGCATCGACCAGACCGTTCCACTTCTTGTTACCACCGCGCCGACCGGCGATGCAAAAACTTATGTCGATGCATGGCGTTTTGTCGGCGGAGTTAAATCCGGTATTTGGGAAGGCGGCGTATTGCTGCAGCGCTCGTACGATCAGCGTCACGCTGCAGCCAATGGCGTCGGCGATCGCGAAGATTCAGCATATTTGGTATCGGGTGCAGTCACCGTGTTGCCGAAAGTAAAACTCAAGGCGCAGTACGGTGTTGCAAACGGTGATTTCAGCGACGAAAAAGGCAAATTGCTTGCCGTCGGCGCGGACTACAACTTTACCCCGAAAACCAAGGTGTACACCTATTACTCGAAGCTTGATTTGGACAAGGCTGACGTCACCGATAAGACGCTGGCTGTTGGCCTCGACCACAGCTTTTAAAAAATCGAATTACGGAGAATTAAAAAAATGAAATTTAAATTGCGAACCACTATTGCAGCACTGGTGCTCGGTGCCAGCAGTACTTTGCATGCGGCGGATATCAGTCTGCTCAATGTGTCCTACGATCCGACCCGCGAATTGTATGAACAATACAATGTCGCCTTCGCAAAATACTGGAAGGAAAAATCGGGCGACAACGTTACGGTAAAACAATCGCACGGCGGCTCGGGTAAGCAAGCGCGTTCGGTTATCGATGGCCTTGAAGCCGATGTGGTGACACTGGCGCTGGCCGATGATGTCGATGCCATTGTTGAAAAAGGCAACAAGCTGATTCCGGCTAACTGGCAAACGCTGTTGCCAAAAAACAGCGCGCCGTACACGTCAACTATCGTTTTCCTGGTGCGCAAAGGCAATCCAAAAAACATCAAAGACTGGGACGATCTGGCACGCAAAGGCGTATCGGTGGTGACACCGAATCCGAAAACATCCGGTGGCGCGCGTTGGAATTTTATCGCGGCATGGGAATACGCCAAACGTAAATACGGCAGTGATGCTAAAGCGCAGGAATATGTTGCCAAGCTGTACCAGAACGTACCGGTACTCGATTCAGGTGCGCGCGGCTCAACCACGACATTTGTCGAACGCGGTGTTGGCGATGTGCTGATCTCGTGGGAGAACGAAGCGTTTCTCGCGGTGCGTGAACTCGGTCCGGATAAATTCGATATCGTCGCACCGCCGTTGTCGGTATTGGCCGAGCCATCGGTTGCCGTGGTTGAGAAAAACGCGAAGAAACACAAAACCGAAGCAGCGGCTAAAGCCTATCTCGAATATTTATACTCGGATGTGGGTCAGGACATCGCCGGTAAAAATTATTACCGCCCGAGCGATCCCAAAGCGGCGGCGAAATATGCGAGTCAATTTCCAAAGCTTGAGCTATTCACTATCGATAGCGTTGGCGGCTGGAAAAATGCATCGAAGAAATTCTTTGCCGATGGCGCGATCTTCGATCAAATCTATTTGAAGTAAGAAGAACTTAAAGTAAAAAGTACTTGAGGTAAAAAATATCTGAAGTGAAGTGCATCTGAAGTAATCGAAATAACTAGCTATTCAAAACGGCTAGTTATTTTTAATTAAATAGTCCTGACATGAGTCGCGTAATGGCAACGAATAAACGTTCACTAATGCCCGGGTTTCGGCCCGCACTCGGATTCACACTGGTTTATCTCAGTTTGCTGGTGTTGATTCCGCTCAGCGCGCTGCTGTTGAAATCGCTGGGTTACGGGCCGGGCCAATGGTGGGATTTGCTCACTAGCCCGCGCGTGCTCGCCGCGTTTCGCGTCAGCCTCGGCACCTCGGTGCTGGCGGCGGCAATCAACGTGGGTTTCGGCTTGTTGCTGGCCTGGGTGTTGGTGCGTTATCCGTTGCCGTTCAAACGCGTATTCGACGCATTGATCGATTTGCCATTTGCATTGCCGACCGCAGTGGCCGGCATTGTGTTGACGGCGATTTATGCTCGCAACGGCTGGCTCGGTCAATTTCTTGAACCGCTCGGTTTTCCGGTCGCCTTTACCCCGACCGGAATTACCGTAGCGCTCATTTTTATCGGCCTGCCATTTGTGGTGCGCACGGTGCAGCCGGTGTTGCAGGATCTCGATCCCGCTGAAGAAGAAGCCGCGGTCAGTCTCGGCGCCGGACGCTGGCAGGTTTTCACCAAAATTATTTTTCCGAATATTTTGCCGGCATTGATTACTGGTTTCGCACTGGCATTCGCTCGCGGTATCGGCGAATACGGTTCGGTCATTTTTATTGCCGGTAATCGGCCGCTGGTTTCCGAAGTGGTGCCGCTGCTGATTATGACCAAGCTGGAGCAATACGATTATGTCGGTGCGACTGTGATCGGCATGGCGATGCTGGTGATTTCGTTCGCGTTGCTGCTGACGATCAATGCACTGCAAGCGTGGACACGCCGCCGCGCTGGTGCGTTGTAATTGCCAATGTTAATACCCAGAGCCAAGCGAAGTTTTATTTAGGGCTTTCGTTAAATAGAGAGCTGAAAAGAAAGTTGAAATAGCGAGACTGATATGACTGCAATGTTTACGGCTGCGCGCCCGCTGGCTACGCGGCCGCAACCTGGTCTACAAAAGCGACAGATCGATTGGGTGCGCGGGGTGCTGACTGGCGCCGCGCTGCTAGTGATCGGATTATTTTTGGTGTTGCCGCTGCTCACGGTGTTAGTCGAGGGATTGCGCAAGGGCTGGGATGTTTACATCAGCGCGTTGATCGAACCCAACACGCTGGCGGCAATCAAGCTGACCCTGATCGTCGCGGCGATTTCGGTTCCGCTCAATACCGTATTTGGCGTTGCTGCGGCGTGGGTGATTGCCCGCTTCGAATTTTTCGGCAAGAATTTTTTGCTGACCTTGATCGACCTGCCGTTTTCCGTTTCGCCGGTCATCGCGGGTCTTATTTACGTGTTGGTGTTCGGTAGCAACGGCTGGTTCGGCGCGTGGCTAATCGATCACGATGTCAAAATTTTATTCGCGGTGCCGGGCTTGGTGTTGGCAACTATTTTCGTGACGTTCCCATTCGTCGCGCGCGAATTAATTCCGCTGATGCAGGAGCAGGGCCGCGACGAAGAAGAAGCGGCGCTCTCGCTGGGCGCCAGCGGCTGGCAAATGTTTTTTAAAGTGACGCTGCCGAATATCAAGTGGGCGCTGTTGTACGGCGTCACGCTCTGCAACGCGCGCGCGATGGGCGAGTTCGGCGCGGTGTCGGTGGTGTCCGGACACATCCGCGGCCTGACCAATACGCTGCCGCTGCATGTCGAAATTCTCTATAACGAATACAACTTTGCCGCGTCGTTTGCGGTGGCATCGCTACTTGCGTTGCTGGCCGTAACGACATTGATTGTAAAAAGCGTACTCGAGTGGAAGCAGGAAAAAGACCGCCGAATCGCCGTTGAGGACAGTGCCGAATGAGTATTCAAGTAGAAAACATCAGCAAAAACTTTGGCGAATTTTCGGCATTGAATAATGTCAGCCTGGAAATTCCCGAAGGCGAACTGGTTGCGCTGCTGGGGCCGTCCGGTTGCGGCAAGACCTCGCTGCTGCGGATCATCGCCGGACTCGAGCAGGCCGATTCCGGCCGTGTGCTGTTGAATGGCGAAGATCAAACCAGCGCGCATGTGCGCGAGCGCGAAATTGGTTTTGTGTTTCAACATTACGCGCTGTTTCGACACATGACGGTATTCGACAATATTGCGTTTGGACTGCGCGTTAAAAAGCGCTCGGAACGGCCGAGTGAAACCGTCATCAAGAAAAAAGTTTTCGATTTATTGAAGCTGGTACAACTCGATTGGTTGGCCGATCGCTTTCCCGATCAATTGTCGGGCGGTCAGCGGCAACGCATCGCGCTCGCTCGCGCACTCGCGGTCGAGCCGAAAGTCTTATTGCTCGATGAGCCGTTCGGCGCGCTCGATGCAAACGTGCGCAAAGAATTGCGCCGCTGGCTGCGACGCTTGCACGACGAATTGCACGTCACCAGTATTTTTGTGACCCACGATCAGGAAGAGGCGATGGAAGTATCGAGCCGCATCGTGGTGATGAACAAAGGGGTTATCGAACAGATCGGCACGCCGGCCGAAGTGTACGAGCATCCGCGCACACCGTTCGTATCGCGCTTTCTCGGCGACGTGAATATTTTTCACGGCCGCGTCGATCATCAGGGCTGGCTCGATCTCGACGGCTGGCGTGTGCCGGCACCGGCCGATGTTGCGCATCGCGATGAAATTGCCGCGTACGTGCGCCCGCACGATATCGAGTTGACGTTGGAAGCGGAACCGCATTTGCCACAGGCCTGGGTGCGTCATGTGCATCATGCCGGCTCGGTCTACAAACTCGAACTAAGCGTGCCCGAGCGCGGCGAAGATACAACGATTGAGGTGGAGATTTCGCGGCGCGAATTTCAAGCGTTGGGTTTGAAGCCGGGGGATAGCGTCTATATCCGCTTGGTAAATCCGCGCGTGTTCCCGTCGTTGAAGGACGCTTCAGTAAAAGACTCTGCAATTATAGAAAATTCGACAAATCTTTCTGTCGATCAAGCTATTCCAATCGTCAAAGAGCCTAGTGCGACTCCTGCGCAAATCAATCCATAAATTTAATTAATGCATAAGTTGCGCGCGGTCAGCGCAACTCAATACGCAGGTTGCGAATGGCGAGATACACCTCGCGCAGAAAACACAGTAAGCCAAGGATCAGCGACAGCATGGCCGCGACAAATAACAGCGCAACGATGGCGGACATGCTGATCGGGGTAAAATCGCCGATGAATAATAGTGCGATCAACGTGCAGACCAGCAGCGCGCAAATCGTACACAGGCTGATTGCCCAATAGATCAGCCGTGCGCGCCGCGATAGCCGGCGCAATTCCAGATGAATTTCCGGATGCTTCGGCGTGGGCGCCTGCGGCAAGTCGTCGGCGAGTTTGCGCGCGCGATCGACAATGCGGCTAATTCGTCCAGATAGCACGCCCAAGATCGCGCCGACACCGGTCAGCAGAAACACCGGTGCGACCGCTATTTGAATCAGGTGGGCAATCGATGTCAGCGTGGAAAGTTCGGTCATTGTTATTCCCGGAGTAAACGTGCTTAACGAACCGCAGTCTGCGTTGCGCGGCAATGTGCGTTATTAAATACGAGCTTTTAATGATCGCGACACGCTTCGGTTGGCAGTTCGAGTTCAATCGTTGTGTGAGTTAGACCGTAGGGCACGAGTGCCGTATGTATGCGCTGCTTGAGAACCAATTGTTCCGCGCTGGTGAAATCCTGCGTCAGTGTGACGTGTGCGGTCAGTACATGATGCTGGCCGTCCAGCGACCACAAATGCACGTGATGGGTGCTCGCCACTCCGGCAATATCGCGCAGATCGCGTTCGATTTTTTCAGTGAGTTCCCCATCGGGCGATTTTTGCAAAAATAATCGCAATGTATCGCGCAGGCTGCGCACGACATTAAACAAAATAAACAGTGTGAAACCGATGCTGAGCAGCGGATCGATAATGCTCCAGCCGGTGTAGTGGATCACCACGCTGGCAATTAACACCGCCATCCAGCCGAGCACATCTTCGAGCAGATGCCAGCTCAGCACTTTTTCGTTTTGGGTGTGACCGCCGCGCAATCGCAGTGCCGCCGCGCCGTTAATCGCGACGCCGACCAGCGCCAGCCAGAACATACCATCGGCATGTACGGTTTGCGGTTGCCAGAGGCGCGGCAGCGCGTTGGCGATAATGATGAACGAACCAATCACCAGCGTGATGCCAATCACCAATGCGCTGAGCAGTGACAACCGCCGGTAACCATACGTGTACGCAGTGTTCGGATGGCGTTGCGCAAGCCGGCTGGCGATCCAGCCGAAACCGATCGCGAGCGTATCGCCAAGATCGTGAATAGCATTCGATAAAATCGCGACGCTGTTGGTCATCACGCCGCCGATCAGTTCGACCAGCGTGAAGGTCAAATTCAACCAAAACGCAAAGCGAATGCGTTGACTTTCCTGATGCGGATGGTGATGAGCATGATGGTGATCGTGGGGCATCGCGCGACAACTGCAATTAAGGAGCGATCATTGTTTAGAAAATCGATGCGCTTGTACATAAAAAAAGTGAGAACAAATAAAAGCGACCTGCGCGATATCTAACAATCGCGCTTGCGGGTGGTGCCTCCTATTAAGTTGCGTGCCGAATTACAGCTGTGTATCGAGCGGCAACTCGGTGGTATTTTTTATTTCGGTCACCGCCACGTGCGAGTGCATTTCTCTAATCAACGGTAGCGACAGTAAATGCGCGCGAATAAAGCGCTCGTAGTGGCGCACATCGCGAGTGACTATTTTCAACATGTAATTCCACCCGCCGGTCATCGTGTGACACTCGACGATTTCGGGAAGCTGGCGGATGGTTTGTTCAAACTGTTCGAGTTGGGCGGGATCGTGCGTGTTCAAATTTAGCGTGGTAAATACCACCGCCTGCATACCGAGTTTGTGGCGATCGAGTATGGCAACCCGCCGCGTTATCAGCCCCTGTTGTTCGATGTGATTGATACGTCGCCAGCACGGCGACTGCGAAATATTGAGACATTCTGCGATTGCGGTAGAGGTCAGGCTGGCGTCCTGCTGCAGCAAGCGAAGAATGGCGATGTCCTTGTCATTGAGCTCTATGGTCGCCATATTTTTTTATTCTCTTAGGTCGTGGACTCCGTGCCGGATTAATTAGCAATGTATCTGTAACTGAGCTGAAGTATAGGCAGCGCGACATTACACGCATAAAATTTCGGGTTATAGCCTGAGCGATTTATAGATGGTTTTTCGCGAATAAACGCGCGATATTCCTAACTTCTTGCGACCGGTAATCATTCGCCTGTACCGGTGCCTCTTTATGATGCAAATGCTCAAGATAATCGCGTGATAACACCTGCTAAAAATCGACTAGGTATTTTCCGCAAGGTGATCGAAGAAATGAAATGTGTGGCGAGGATTTAATTTATCGCGTCTGCAACAATCGCACGACTTGTTCGGCTGTATGCCGAAACGTGGTCAGCTTGCCGCCGTAAATACTAATCAGCGTCGCGTCTGAATTTGACGGCGCGATCACGCTTTCACGGGCACGCGCGAAAGGGCGTTTACTGCTTGCCGGCAATACGCGTACGCCGGCAAAGCTGGTCAGAATGTCGGTTGGCATTACCGGAAAATAATGGCGAGCGGTTTCCAACAGATAATCGATTTCCGTTGTTGAGGGCGCTGCGGCCGGTGTATCAATTTCGACTTCGGTCGTGCCGATTAATGTGTTGCCCTGCCACGGCATCACAAAAACGGCGCGTTGATCGCGCGGCGCTTCAAGATAAAAAATGCCAGGCAGATTCATCTGCGGTAATACGATATGCGCGCCCTTCACCCAGCTTATTGCGCGCGATTCCGGTGCCGGTGAGCAGCGCTGCAACAATTCGTTGACCCACGGTCCGGTGGCATTGACGATTCGCCGGGCGCGACACTGCCAATTATCCGAATGAGTTTTTATATCCAGTAAAAATTCACCGTCAATTTGTCGTGCTGCGAGCAATTCACTGTGCGTCAGGCATTGCGCACCGCTGCGTTGCGCTTCTTGCACGATCGCGCGCGTCAGCGCCGCGTCGTCGGTTTGGCCATCCCAATATTGAAAGACGGCTTGCAGACCAATGGTGTCTAAGCCGCCGAGCGTATGCCATTCGCTGCGTGGAATTTGGCGAAAGCGCGCTTCGCGCTGTAAACCCGCGAGCAGTGCGTATGCGCTCAGCCCGGCGCGAATTTGCCACGGCCGGCGACGCGTGTGCTGATAAATCGGAATATAAAATTTGACCGGCTTTACCAGTGCAGGTTGTTCGCGAAACAAGCGCTGACGTTCCTGCAGGCTGTGATACACCAAATTAATTTGTCCGCTTTCGAGATAGCGCAGACCGCCGTGAATTAATTTGCTCGACCAACGCGATGTGGCAGCGGCCCACTCGTCGCGTTCGATCAATAATGTGCGCAAGCCAGCTGCTGTTGCAGCACGCGCAACGCCTGCGCCCTGAATGCCGCCGCCGATCACTGCCACATCGAAGCGTTCGTCGACCGGCAACGAAGAGACGACAGGTGCGGGCGAGGCAAATGACGTCATGCGTTTGCTTCCAGCAATTCGCCGACGGTAAATGTTTCGACGCGTTGCACGCCGCGCTTTAATAAATCATTGGCGACGGCAACGTCCTGCACTTCGTAAACCACCAGTGGATACGGAACCGCATGCAAATCGCCGGAGGGCAATTGCAATACATCGCAAAACACGACCGCGGGATGCAGTGCCGCCAATGTTGCAGTTTCGATTTCGCTCCAGGCGTTTAGCACAGGCCCTACCGTAGGCCAACCGCGCTCGACGGCGTACTGTAAAAAATCGTGAGCGAAACTGATTAGCGTGCAGCGTTCGCGAATCGGTTCGATATGCGCCAGCGCGGCCGCGTAAACCGCGGCGTTACCAAATTTAAGCACTGCCGTGCTTTTGATTTCGAGATATAGATGCGCGTGCGGAAATTGCAGCAGCAGCGCGATCAGTTCGCGCAAATGAGTAATCGATGTGCCCAAAAATTTATCGCCGAAGCGCTCGGGCTCGTACGCGGAAAATTGTTGCAGCGTTTTATAGTCGTGCGTGTGAATGGCGCCGCGTTGCCGGCAAATGCGCGTCAGCATGCGATCGTGAAATAGCACGGGTTCCAGATCGGCGCTGAGTTGCATATCGACTTCGACATAGCGCGCGCCGGCAGTCAGCGCGCCGCGTATGGCGGGTAAAGTGTTTTCCGGATAGCGGCGTTGCCAGCCGCGATGCGCGACAAGATGTTCTGCGTTCATGATCGATCTCAAACTCTGCTTACATTGTTGCGGATTAACTTGCTGCACGCGCCTACTCTTGGCCCGACACATAATCGGTGTTTCATAATTATGCGCAACAGTTTTAGTGTAATCGAGCACTGCGTCTTTGCGGTGATTTGTTCAGGTTGCGCGACATTGAACGCGACGGTAGGGTATGGTCTGATCACGCACAGAGCGCCCAGCAATGCTCAGCAGAAAACACCGCATCAAATGCGTTAACGATGCAATAAATAGCGCAGCAAAAGGAAAATAGCCAGTGACCAAAAATCAATTGTGGGAACAAACTGCGGTGTTGTTGGCGTTGGGCATTTTGATCGGCGGTTGCGCGCTGATCATCGCGCCGTTTGCGCCGGCCCTGCTATGGGCGGCGATTGTGTCGTTTACCACCTGGGGCATATTTCAGCGCCTGAGCAAACGATTGGGCGGACGCGAAATACTCGCCGCAGGACTGCTGGTCAGCCTGATGTTACTGTTGATCGTATTACCATTAATTGCGGCATTAATTGCATTCGCCAGCCAGGCGAATGAGTCATATCAAAATTTGCTCGCGCAAACGCAGACCGGTTTGCCGGTGCTGCCCAAATGGATTACCAGCGTGCCGCTGGTGGGCGCCAAGTTGGGCGAGAGCTGGCAGGCACTGGCCGCTGGCGATCCCGAAGTTCAACAGCAAGTACGCAGCGCGCTGTTGTGGGTGAGCACGTTTATGCTCGGTATCGGCAAAGCGGCAGGACAGGGATTCGGTGTGCTGTTGCTCAGCTGCATTCTCGTTCTGTTCTTTTATGTCGGCGGCGCACGCGGTCGCTTTTGGCTGGAAGGCACGCTGTTCCACGTCGCTGGGGTGCGCGGTGTCGAGTTGCTGCATATCGCTGCGAACACGGTAAAAAGTGTGGTGTTTGGAATCCTCGGCACTGCCGCGGCGCAGGGTATTCTGGCCGGAATTGGTTTTGCATTGGCGGGCGTGCCGATGGTGGTGGGGTTGGCGCTGGGTACCGCCGTGTTGTCGTTGGTGCCATTCGGCCCCGGTTTACTGTGGGGCCCGGCGGCGTTCTGGCTTTATCACGAAGGCCACACCGGCTGGGCTATTTTTATGGTGGCCTGGGGCATTTTAGTAGTCGGCATGGCCGATAACGTATTGAAGCCGATGCTGATCGGCAAGGGCGGTAATTTGCCATTCCTACTCATCATGCTCGGTGTGATGGGCGGCGCGATGAGTTTTGGTTTGCTCGGTGTATTTCTCGGCCCGACTTTTCTTGCAGTGGGCTTCGCGTTGTTGACCGATTGGGTGCAGCAGCGTGCGGTCGGTGAGGCGCCGAGTAACACTATCGAAAAAAAATAAATCGGCGCCGTGGCGCTTAACTGGTCTGCGGTATTTCGCGGCACCGCTGAGGCATGGGAGACATTGTGGAGGGGATGATCAATTTTGGTTGGTTTTATGTCGCCTGCCGGAAGGCCGCAGCAATTCACTAATATCAGCGGAACCGGTATTAGGCTCGCTCAAGCTGGCGGTAATGTTGAAACTGGAGACTTGCTCCAATGTTTTTGTATCGATGTCAAAAATTACTGATCCCCGCAGGACGCCATTTTTGTACATAGTCAACTCCCGCCCAAAGACTGGGTCTGTACGGTGGTAATACAAGGCAGTCGGAATTAAATAGACATCACCCATATTTACGCTGTTGTTCTGCATGTGCGCGAGCGCGGTGAAGGTTATATCGTTCGGGAGATCCAATTCAGAATGGATGTCGTAGCACTCAAGGGATTTTAGGAGGAGTTTCCGGTCACCGTAAAAGCACACGCCATAATCCTTGTATTTGAATAAGCCAAGATCAGGGCCAGAGGTCTTTGCAATGCTTCGTAAATCATCAAACCATTTAGGTAGCCAGCCGGCCTCAAACTCGATGAGAACGCGTGTTTTTAGGCCGGTAACAGTATATTTAACCGATTTTATTTCGGTATAAATCTTATTTTTATTATCCATAACGGTGTCCAAGGCATTTTCCAATTTCTCATAGCTGCTCCGAGAATTTTCGAGCGCTGCGATGGCGGCTTCAGAAATCAGGTGGCCACTGGATAAAGCAACAGCATTTATTTTTCCCTCGTCAACATCGGCCTTAATCACGACTTCTACCAAGTCATCTTGTGTGCTCACCGAAAAGACCTCATAGCGGCGAATAAATCCACCGCTGTACTCACTGATGCGCTCTTTGACACTATCTCGATCAATATCTGTTTGGCTAATTAGAAAGGTCCCCGCCACCTGATAGGTCGCTTCGCGTTTGGCATTCTGGAGCGCCGAATTTTCAGTGGTGCCATGCCCAACTGCAACAACTTCTTTGGCGGAAGTGGTTGTGCAAGCGCACATAAGAAATATTGCAATAACTAGTTTCATCTCAGTTGCCGCGTATCTGATTACGAAGGCTTTTTGATCCGGTTACGGATACCTGCGTGATGCTAATCTCGACAAGCAGGGCATCGTCTTCAATCGACTGCTTTGAAACATAAGCACCGCGTAACAGCGCTTGGGAATTGGTGATGATCTTTTCGGCGACATGCTGTGCGTAGGTGTTTTCGTTTTGGGTGGCATTAGCAATCAGGCTGATTACATCTGACGATTTGATTTGATCGCTCATGAATTCTGCGATGTTGCGTTTGGCGCGGGCTTTGGCGACGGTGACTGCGGCTTCTTTGCCTGCAGGTGTATCGCTTAATACCTGCGCTGACGCACTGGACTTAATGCTGACAAACTCGCCATCACCATCGACGACCAGGATGAGGCTGCCATTTGGCATATTGAACCCTATCTCTGCGTCCCCATCTTTACCGCCGTGTTTAGAACTGGTTGATGAGCAGCCAATAATCAATGCTGTCAGAGCCATCGTAAAAATAATTTTCTTCATGCTGCACCTGTTTAGTTTATTTAAGAACAGATTCATGTTGACGGTTGCTAATTCATTCTGGTGTTGCGAACTCCTAGTAATTGAAGTATCCACCGACATCGCGACACGGTATGTCGCAATAAAAAATTCGTACACACTTGCCGAAAATTACAGCGCTCCAGTTTGACGTTATATAGCTGCTGGGCTAATTTAGATGGCAATTACTCTGAGTTGCGCAACCTCAGAGCTACTGTGGCTTTCAAACAAAATTAATGTCCATGTGAGTGGGCCACATCAATCGATGCATCCGCAATATTCCTAAAAGGCAAAAACTGACCGAAGCCTCGGGTTTATTTTGCAGGTGCAGACTTATCGGCATACCAGGTGGTTATTCATAAGGAGGCGTCAATGAACGAGTATCTAAATTGGATTGATGGTGTAACACCGAATACCAACGAAAAAGCCGTTGTAACACGGATGAGAAGTGTCAATGGTGTGCACGCCATTGAGGTTGTTGGCGGACAATACAGAGGGGCGACATTAAATGGTTTTTTTGAGCTGGTTAACCCGCCAGCAGTAAAACTACCTGGCAGGGTGTTGGTTCGTTGTGCTTGGTTTGGCGTCACACCGTCAACAACGTATCCGCAGCTCGATATTTCAAATGCAAAGGTAATTCAGCGTTCTAACTATTCCGGTCAAGTAGCCGATGATATTAGTACTTAACATGTCGTTGCAATCGCAGACTGCTGCTGCAGGTGTTGTCAAACGCTACGCCGAATGCGCGAGACTTTACACAAAAAAATCGGCAAGTAACTGGTCATTGAGCGAAATCGAGCAAGCTCGAAATCGCACCAAATTGAGTGTTTGTTGATGGTGCAGATAAATGTGGGGCATCTCCGTGATACCGCTGGACTTTATTCGTCTTTAACTCCCTAGCTCACAGAGGGGGCGAGCAAGCTTCTGTCGACTCCACTCCATTAAAACCTTGTCTACTTCGCGCAAAGCGCTGCGAGGCTTCTGCGGGTATGCGGTCGGCTCAATCAGCTCAGATAATTCCATTACGGACGGGACAACAACGTGATCATTCAATTCATCAATCAATTCTTCAGGGTAGTCCGAAGGGATTTCTGGGGCTAGTAAACCCATCCGAATAGCAGCGCGCTTGAGATGAATATCTGGTTTCGGTGCAAGTCCGAGATCCGCCAGCATGTGGTAGGCGGTGACAGCTCCCCAGCCCATGCCGACTAGATTACTAAAGCTCTTCGTCCATTCCTTTAATTCCGATGCTGGGATCCTGTCTCTCTGTGATAAGTTATTTGCCATAATGCGGGCATCACTATTGCGCGAAAGAGAAAGGGCTAAGTTTCTGATGGCGTACATTTTCCAGCGATAGCTTGCCAACCCGCCCGAAGGAAGTCCGTTAATGAATTTATTGACTGCTTCGCCACGAAGTTCGAAGTTATCATTGTTCTTCCATTGACGGCCGCGTTGACGCATGACGATTTCCCAGCTATCACTTGCAATGGTCTCGTGTGAATTAAAGTCGGTCGAACGTGACATGTCCGAAGCAATTTTTTCACCAATTTTGACTTTTATATTTGACCAGCATGGTTTGTCTCGGCCGAATTGCCAAATATGTGCAGCTTCAATTCGATCAGGTACGGCTGCGCAAAGTTTAATGACCCCATTCCAAATTTCTGGATTGTGCGCGCGCACCTCGTCACGTGCCATTTGGTATCTCTGTGCCGCAACTTCATGTGGAATATTCAATTTTAATATCTCCAAACATTATTTTTCGATTTCTGTACTTATTGGTTCCGCCTGCCACCAATCTGCTGGTGGTCAGTGCAGCCACTCTCTCCACGCCTCATACACTATCACCATCGCCAGCGTATCCAACTCACAGTATCGAAGCAGGGCAGCCTCAATGCGCTGTCTTTCTACGGTGGGGATGTCTTCGAACTGCAGTCGTGCGTAGGCCATAGTTGCGGCGCCACCCTGGGCAATTTCCATTTCATCATTCGATTCCAACTTTTCCAGAATATCTTCAGCGAGGTCACTAAATACCGTTGGAAGGAGCTTGTAAGGATCCATTACGGAGCCTTCCGAATTTCGCCACCAAGTTTGCTCGACAAAGTTTAGGCTCTTAATACCATTTTGCGCGCCATAGATCGGTTGCGAGTAATGTTGTTTTAGATACTCCGACGATTGCAGAACTGCCGGCAGAACTTTCTTTATTGAGCAGCTTCCCTTTGTTTTCGGATGAAAGAATGTTCGCTCCGCCAATTTGCAAAGGTCGACCATAGCGCGTGATCCGGTATGTACAATGCGACTGCCTTCCTTCCTAGTTGTCAGGCTTAAAATAAATTCCCGCAGTTCGTCGGCATCAGCGGGCGAGTTCACATCCTGTCTAAGTTCATTGAGTACGGCATTAAGCGTCGTATTTTCGTGGGGTGACCACATGAAGACTGTACCCACGTTGCCGAGAGCTGCTTTTAACTGGCGAACGAATTCATAGTTTGGATCAATCCCAGGCTGTGCCAAAAGAAATTGGCTGCGATGCTCCACATGGCCGTTCTGGTCAACGACATGATGAGAAAACTGAAATGCGATGTTTGCGTAGGGGCGCTGTCCTTTGAATAAAGGGATGGCTACACGGGCTGTTTCAAAATCAATGAAATGCAGTGGGAACGTCCAAGTCGCCATCTCTTTGGTCATGAGCGCCGAGTCCAGATAAAAATCTGATTGGTTGCCGGACCAGCGTCCGCTCACCTGCATCCATTGTCGCTGGCTGGTGCTCAAGCCCTCAGCTGCTTCACTGTATTTGAGGTCTTCTTGAGTTACGTCGGCGAGCTTGAGTGTGCGCCGCTCGATTAAGGCTTGCTTGCCCCTGTACTTCCAAAGATCAAGCACACTACCTTGCGCGAAATCTTCATCACTCCAGCCCACTGCCTTCTGCCAGCACTCATGTAAACCGCTGCGCAACTCAGTATGGTCATTGGCATTAAGGAATTCGCATTTCGCGCAATGTGAACCAATGGTCGGTGCAATTGCTTCGTCGTTGCAGTATCGAAGCGACCAGTCTCGGGCGATTTCGCCAAACGATCCGATTACTCCAGGGGCTTCTAATGGTGTAGCCAGGATGTCATCGACAAGATCATCGACATTCACAAGTGTCAGCAGCGGCTCTCCGATTGATGATGCATCTGTACCGGCAGCGATGCTGATTACGGGGCGCCCATTGTGACGGCTGATTTTGAATCGCTGATTCAAACCGTCGACCGTACAGGCTTTGGACTTGTCCGGCATCATCAGGAAACAGCGGACTTTCAGCTGCGAAAATGCAAGGCGAAATACATGGGCCTGAAAAGCAATATCCTGGAGATAGGGCAATAAATTTGAGTTGATTCGACCCTTGGTATTCCGAAAAGCCATCGGATCGCTCGAATCGAACGATTTTGCTTTGACTTCAATGAGATCAACCGCATCGCCGTCCTTACGCAAAATGTCCACTCGCGCAAATAGATTTTCATGGCAGATAGCGCCCTCAAATAATGTCACTCGGTCGCGTTTTAGAAACTCGGTTGTTTCGTCTAGCTGTGCTTGGTGTGTATCCCCGCCAACCTCAACTCCTTCGGGATGCATAACCTGAGCAAGCGCTCCGACTTGGAATCCGCCTTCGGCCAATGCCTGAAGAAATTCATCATTGAGGCTGGTGTCAGCGTAAACGGACTTTTTGTCTTTATAAAAAAGCTTTGTCGGGCATTCGAGCGCGAGCCGGAATAGTGTTTTCGTGAAGTATCGAGATTTTGTCTGCGGCATGCGATTTCCCTATGGGCATCCGATGTATATGCGACACAAATTCGCTTTGGAGTTGGCTGCTATCGGCATGTCGAAATTATCCACCACAACCGCGAAACAATAAGTCGCGATCAGAGCTTCTGGCATGATCGTCTATTCACTAATCGGTGGTTGTGAGCGAGAGGGGTGATACTCGGGATAATTGGCCGCCGCTTCGATGAGCCTTTTTGCCGTAACTTCTCGATAACTCTTAGGCTCAAGGATTTCAATAAGCTCAGCTTGGGAAAGCACCCACCATGCGAGTGCCCAAGTGTCTTGTACTGTGACAGTGAGCAAGGCGTTACCGTCGGGTAGATCTTCCAACTTTTGTTTGTGGTTGAAAGGTGATTCACGCAGTGTTTGCACAAGGCGTGATTGTTTCATAATAGCTTTAAGAACAATTGTTTCGTCGGAACCAAATTTAAACAGCGCATCAGCTGCTTTTTGCACGTCAAAATTTCTGGGGTAGGAGAAGCTCTCTCCTTCACAGCGCTTGGCCCGAAGAACTCTGGGTAATGCAAACAGCCGATCGCTTCCGTCAACTTTTGTTCGGGCGATGAGATATATGCGGCTGGCTTGATTAACTATACCGAGTGGCAAGATGGTAAAAGCCGTTGCCTTTTTCTCTGCTTCAGCGCTTTGATAAGTAATCTTCAGCTTTTGCTCGCACTGCAAGGCTTCGAGCGTTTCGTCCAAGATCTCGCCGTCAACCGTGGATGGCAGAAAGGTTTGACCGAAAGGGACATCAACAACTTTTTTAGCTAAATGTTTTTTCTGGTTGAGTTCCAATTTATCGAGCATTTTCTGCGCGATATCAAAATAGGGGGTTAATGCCTCCCATACGCTTTCTGGAAAGCAGCGTTTCGCTTGCTGCTCAAGAACTTTGAGCGCGACGGCTTCAGACGCACTAATTTCTTGGGTCTTTTTAGGTAGCGACCCAACCGGAACTAAATATTCATATTTTCGGCCATTCTTTTGGCGTACCAAGCCGACGCTGGGCTCATTCTCACAGATGTTTTTTAAATCCAGCTGCACCTGTTTGAGTCCGATCTCATATCCTCTGCTTTCAAGGCGTTCTTGGATTGTTATAGCGGTGAGCGGTGTTTTCTTCGCCGCAGATAGAATAGCTCGGAGTTCCTGCAGACGTTTTTCCGTACTCAGATAATCTTGCTTTGGCATTTATTCTGTCCTACTACACCCGTGGCATTGAAGAGATTGCGAACCCATAAAGGCTAACCAATCAACGGATTGAACCGATCATAGTGTAGTCAGCGCATGATTTTTCGGTAGTCCGAGAGCAGTTTTGGGAGGGGATGCTTTTATAATGATGCTATCCGCGCGGCAGGATAACGCTTCCATCGAGGGGGCTTAGTCAGGCCTGCCGAGTGCAGATTCTCATGTCAAATGTTGAGCCTCCGTTTTTCAAATAATCAACCGGCAGCTTTGGCCGATGGGCGGGCATTACATTTATTTTTTGAAGGTCAGCTAACTGGTGTGCTGCTGACTTTTATTTCGCTGGTGACATCAAGCAACGAATGTCACACAAAGCTACCCCGACAGGTGTAATACATTTTTCATACAGCTTGCTTCTAGCCCCGTTGAGTGCGGTCTCAATCACGAATTATGGGAGCCTAATAAAGTCATTGTTTAGGTAATTGCGCCGCGATGTGCTGCGCTAATTGCGCGAGCAAATCGCTGTAGGCTTCCGCTGCCGCGCTGTTCCCAGCGCCGGTCGCAGTCCGCAATTGTTCGTGTTGTGTGGTGATGACGCGTGGATTTTTCAAATCCTCGAGTACCCAGCTCACATCGAGCAGTACCGAGCCATCATTTAATTTATCTAAATCGATAATGTCGATGCGCACGGCGTAGTCCGGCGTCACGTTTTGTCGCCATGGAAAATTGCGTGTCTCGGCGCCGGTCTGCGCGGCAATATTTTGCAACAACACGCGTTGAATACCTTGTTCCAACGGCTCGCCCCAGCGCTGCGAATCATTTAATTGCAGAGTTACGCCGCCGCCGTGGGTAACGATTTGCGTGCGATTCAAAAACTGGGCGACATGAACGGGACCAACACCGATGCTCGCATTCATGGTTGCAGCAGGCGCTGACGCGGCGCGCGCAGTCAGCAAATGATAATCGGGTGCACTGCTGCGGCTGCCGATACAGCCGCTAAGCAATAGCGTTAGGCTGATGGCGAACAGCGGTGTTTTCAGCAAATATTTCGGCAAAGTGATCATCTCGAATTATTTCTCCTGTTTGCCGTACAGCAGCGCTTCGGGTTGGCGTTCCAGTGTGTCCGACAAACGTCGGACCTGTTCGGCGGCGCTGTTGACGCTAGTGGCGGCGGCCTCAATGCGATACAGCAGTGGTGAATCTTCCGATGTCAGATAGGTGGTGTTGGCTGAGGACTTTTGCAAAGACGCGGCGGTTTGCTGCAGCGCACCGAGTGTTTCGTCGAGCTTGCTGATAAGTTGCGGCAGCGCGCTATTCAACTCCTGCACGGTCTGATCGGTGTGTTGCGCGAACGGCACCACCGCATCGCCGAAGCGATTGGCTTGTAATTTTACCGCGTCGGCGGAAGTGCGCACAGCGATCAGCGTATCCTCGATATTCTTCATCGTGTTTTGCAGCGATTCATCGCTGACAAACTTATTCACGCCGGTGACGATGTCTTGCAGATTTTCGCCGAGCTTGTTGATGTCGATCGATTCGAGATCGCGGGTCAGCTGTTCCAAATCGGTCGGCGTTGTCGGAATTTGTTTGTACGGCGCCGGCACATTCTTGATTTGTCCAATTTTGTCGGGATGGAAATCGACATCGACATACAATAATCCGGTGAGCAGGCTTTGCAGACGCAATTGTGCGCAAAGGCCGCGTTTAATCAGTTCGTCCACCAGTTCACCGCCGTCTTTATGACCTTCGCGCTCGAGCATTTTGGGGTCGACTTCCACGGTGACCGTATTAAAAATATTGAGCGAGTCGCCATACATGCGCGCCTTGATGTCGATGACTTCGCCAATTTTTACGCCCTTGATTGTAACTGGCGCGCCTACGCTCAAACCTTTGATCGACGTATCGTAAATCAGCACGTAGCGATCACGCGGGCTCCACCAATTGCCGCCGCTGAAAAATAGCAGCATAAAAAACGCTAGCACCAGTGTGCCGAACACGAACGCACCGACGGCAACGGGATTGGCATTTCTGCTCATTTTATTTCTCCTCGCGCGAGAAAGCGCCGCACGACATCGTGCTTGCTGTGTTGCAGCAACTCGCGCGGCGGTCCGCAATCGAGCTGAGTTTTACTATCGGCATCGAGAAATACCGTATTGGTAGCGATCGCAAAAATACTCGCGAGTTCGTGCGTGACAATGACCACGGTGCTGCCCATCGATTCGCGAATCTGCACGATGAGTTCGTCGAGCCGCTGCGAACTGAGCGGATCGAGTCCCGCCGACGGTTCATCAAAAAATAATAATTCGGGATCGAGCGCAATCGCGCGCGCCAGCGCCGCGCGTTTCTGCATGCCGCCGCTGATCGCCGATGGATAATAATCTTCGAAGCCGGCGAGACCGACGAGCGCCAATTTGTAGGCGACGGTGTCGCGAATTTCGGCAACGGAGAATTGTGTGTATTGCTGTAACGGCACCGCGATATTTTCGGCCAGCGTCAAATCGCTGAATAAACCGCCGAGTTGATAAGTGATGCCCCAGTTGCGCCGCATCTGCAGTTGTTCCTCAGATGTTGCAGTAAAAAAGTTTTTATCGTCGATTAATATCTCGCCGTCGGCGGGCGCCTGCAGGCCGATCATGTGTTTCAGTAATGTACTTTTGCCACAACCACTGCCGCCCATGATTACGAAAATATCGCCGCGCTGAATCGTAAAATTCAAATTACTCTGAATGAGACGATCGTCGTAACGCATCGTCACATCGCGCACATCGATATGCACATCGGCGGCGTCAGAAGTTGAGTTTGTCATACAGAATATTCAGAGCCGCGTCGGCGATGACGAGATAGACGATGGCATTGACCACCGCGCGTGTAGTGGCAAGGCCGACCGCAGCGGAACTGCGACCGCTTTGCAGGCCGGCCTGACAACCGGCGCTGCCGATTAGCAGCGCGAACACCACACTTTTAATCGCACCGGAAGCGATGTCGTGCAGCGTGACCGCTGCGCGCGCCTGATGGATAAATTGCGTGATGCTGACATCCATGCCGACCGCGACCAACGCGCCGCCAGCGAGCCCGAGCACATTGGCCAATATGCATAACAGCGGCATCACCGCGAGCAGGGCCAGCATGCGCGGCAATACCAGATATTCGACCGGCGATAATCCGAGCGTGGTGATCGCGTCGATCTCTTCGTTCGCCTGCATCGTGCCGAGCTGCGCGGCATACGCGGCACCGGTGCGCCCGGCCATAATGATTGCCGTCATCAACGCGCCCATTTCGCGAACCATGCCGAGCGCGACTAGATTGGCGACATAGACTTCCGCGCCGAATTGACGCAATTGTACCGAGCCCAAATACGCGAGGATCATGCCGACCAACACGGCGATCAACGCGACGATGCCGATGGCCTGCGGACCGCACTGTTCGACAAAATAAAAAAAATCGCGGCCGCGCATCGTGGCGCGTCGCTGCAATAAATTCAGCAGCGCCAACATCACAGCGCCAATAAAGCCGAGGAAATCGGTAAAATTTTTCGTTACCGCGCGCGCGCGGTTGCGCAATTGTTGAATGAGTCCAGACCGATTAGGTGCGGCGGTTGATTGCGGTTCCACCGCGCTGGCAACTGTTAATAATTTGCCAATCCCGGCGGGCAACGCTTGGGTGTCCAGCTCGATATGCTGTTCTGCACAATAGCGTGCGCATTGAAACAACCGCACCATGCAGGCGCTGTCCCAGCTGAAATCCGCGCCCGCGCTGATGCGCCAGCGCGTACAGTGAACATCGGCACACGCTGCAATAAAATCGCTTGCCGAGGGCAGAGCGCAGTCGGCGCGCCAACACCCAGCCAGCTCGATTTGCGCTGTTCCGTCGACACCGCGCACGGAATACGTGGCGGGGGCAGATGAAACGTCGGCGCGAGCTGATGGCATAGGATTTGTTGTGATTCTTAAATGACTGTTTGTATCTTGCCATCAGGCAGCGCGCAGCGCGAGCGCTTTGCTATGCTATGCAAGCAGTTTCACGCGAGGTCTGACTTTGATGACGAAGTGGATAAGCGGTGTCGTTTGTTCCTGCATGGTGTCGATACTCTATGCAGAGGAGCCGCCAGCGGCTGAAAGTGCCGAACAATCGGCGCCCGTCATAACCGAAACTAAAATCGAAAAAGAAAAAGCATCCGGCTGGCTGGAAAAATATTATCCGCATGAAGAGCGCGTCGCTGGCTGGGTCGATAATACCGCGCGCAGTATCGATAGTTTTTTCGGTACAGACGATGCGTGGAGCACCGAAAATAAATCCTGGCTGCGCATTACCAACGACCTCAGTTGGGATCAAATCAATCAAGGCCACGACGAACTTCGGCCGCGTTTAAAAATCGATGTGCCCACCGCGAGCAAGCGTTTGCGCCTGCTTATTGAAAATGATTCGCCCGAACAACGCAGCGCGGTACAGGAAGCGATACCGAGTTTGCGCACTGCGGATAATGAACGCACCACCGTGGTGGGTCTTGGATCCGGTCTGGATAGCTGGGCGAAAGATTGGCGGAAAAGTTTACAGGGTGGGTTGCGCGTGGCCTTGCCGATCGAGCCGTATGTGCGGTTTATCGCGCGCCGAAAATGGGATCTCGACAACGAATGGGATCTCAGTTCGTACAATCGATTGGCGTGGTTCGGGGATGATGGCTATTCGGCGAAGAGCGAATTAATTATTGGTCAGCCGGTAGCGCCGCACTGGCGTCTGGAATTTCCTACCGATTTGAGCTGGCGCGAAGATCGCGATTATCTGGAGTTCGTCGAAAGCGCAAATCTTACCAATGTGCTCGATGTGCGCAGCGCGATTACATATTCAGCCGGTCTTACCGGCACCGGATTGCGCGGCCCGCAAATTACCGGGTATTTTCTGACGGCGGATTATCGACGCAATATTTCACGCCGACTGATCTTTATGGATTTAATTCCGGTGGTCGGGTTTCCGAAAGAGTACGGCTTCAATCCACGCGCTGGATTTACCTTTCGGCTCGAATTGTATTTTCAAAAATTCGTCGACGATTGAATTTTTTGAGGCGCGTTTTTTCACCGATCATGCGCCGCTAAAAATCAGCGGCGCATTACAGTTCTTATGAATTACGTACTGACGACGAGTCGCAAACCCTGCAGCTGCAACGACGCTTGTTCGATCGCCGCTGTGCCCTGCGCGAGTTGATTGCGGAAAAATTCGATTTCCTCGGCGCGAATAGTTGGGTTCACGCGCTGCATTGCAACCAGGCGATCGATCTCGATAGCCAGTGCGTCTTGCATTTGCGTCGTCGCCGCTTCGATTAACGCGGGCAATTGCAAGGCGGCAAATTTCGCCGCGTGTTCCTGCATGACCGCGATTTCGTTGCGCACTTTGCTGATGATGGCTGGCGCGGTATTGCGCGCGACACTGCTCGACAGTGCGTTGAGTTTGTCGTGCGACAACACCGCGCTCAGATTTTTGCCACTGTGATCGACCAGCAATCGAATCGGATTCAACGGCAGAAAACGCTGTACCTGCAAATCGCGCGGTGCCGGGCACGACACCGTGAAAGCCGCTTCGAGCAGCAGGGTTCCCGGCGGCAGTCCTTTGATATTGATACTGGCTAGCGCTGCGTTGCCGTACTCGGCGCCGATCAACATTTCCGCGAGACCGAGAAACATTGGGTGTTCCCAGCTCAGAAACTCCATATCGTCGCGTTGCAATGCTTGCTCGCGCTGGAACGTTGCAGTAAATCCATCCTCGGTCAATTCGGGGAAATGACTCACCAGCATGTGTTCGGACGGACGCACGACCACCGCGTGCGCCGAATGCACTTCGCAATCGACACCGAAGTTATCCCACACCCGTTGCATATAGTTCTGTAACAGCTCGCCCTGCTCGCTGGCGAGGATGTTGTCGATAATCGGCTGCGCCACGGCGAGATTGCACGAATTCAATTCGAGCAATGCATCGCGACCTTGTTGCAACGCGACGCGCAGTTCTTCGGTGCGGCGCGCGGTATCGGTCAGCAACGTTTCCAATTGCGTGTTGCGTTTCAGCATTTGCTGGATCAGCGCGGGTTCGAATTGTTCGTAAACGGAAAAGCCTGCCGCGAAGCTGCGCCGGAACGCATCGAGGCCCTCGTCGTACCAGCGAAATAACACTTCTTGCGCGCTGCCTTCGAGATACGGCACATGAATATCGATGCGCGGGCCCTGGCCGATTCGATCGAGCCGGCCGATGCGCTGTTCGAGCAAGTCGGGATTCAGCGGCAGATCGAACAGCACCAGATGTTGCGCAAATTGGAAGTTGCGGCCCTCGCTGCCGATTTCCGAACACACCAGTGTCTGTGCGCCGAGATCGGTTTCGGCAAACCATGCGGCGGCGCGATCGCGTTCGAGCAGCGTCAAGCCCTCGTGAAACGCCGCGCTGCGAATGCCCGAGCGCAAATGCAGATATTGTTCGAGCGCAATGGCGGTGGCCGCATGCGCGCAAATCACCAGCACTTTGGCCGGGCGCATTTTTTTCAGAAACTGTTCGAGCCACGCCGCGCGCGGATCGTGTTGCAGCCATTGCGTATCGAGATATTCGTGTTCGGGATAGAGCTGATCGCGCAGCGCGATGTATTGCTCGGGCAGCGGCAGCGGAACCGGTTGCAGGTGCCGCTCGGGAAAGCCTTTGACTGCCGCGCGCGTATTGCGAAACAAGACGCGGCCGGTGCCGTGGCGATCGAGCAATTGCTGGATCAGCGCTCCAGCATCGCTGCCGGCGGGGTTGAAATCCGCGCCAAAAAAATCGCGCAATTGCGGCAATAAGGAGTCGACCGCTGTCGGGTCCTCCAGCAATTGCTGCACGATGGCGTTGATCGCGGGGTAGCGCGCGGCTTCGGCTTTGAATTGAGCGAGATCGTGAAAGCGTGCGGGATCGAGCAAACGCAGGCGGGCGAAATGGCTGTCGATACCGGCCTGCTCCGGCGTCGCGGTCAGCAAAATCAAACCGGCACTGCGCGCGGCGAGTTGTTCGACGCAGCGGTATTCGTCGCTGACCTCGTGCTCTGACCAGTGCAGATGGTGCACTTCATCGACGATCAACAAATCCCACTCGGCCTGTTGCGCCTGTTGCAATGCGTCTGGTGCCTCCGCCAGCCAATCGATCGAGCAGATGACGAGCTGTTCGGTTTCGAACGGATTGCCGGCGTCGGCTTCGAGCATTTCGGCGTAGCGCTCAGCATCGAACAATGAAAAGCGCAGATTGAAGCGACGCAGCATTTCCACCAGCCATTGATGCTGCAGGCTGGTCGGCACCAGAATCAGCGCGCGCTGGGCGCGTCCGGCCAGTAATTGCTGATGCATGATCAGCCCGGCTTCGATGGTTTTGCCGAGCCCGACTTCATCGGCCAGCAATACGCGCGGCGCATGGCGCTGCGCAACCTGATGCGCGATATAAAGCTGATGCGGCAGCAGGCTCGTGCGCGCGCCGAGCAGGCCGAGCGTCGACGATTGCTGCAGGCGATGTAGATGTTGCAAGGTTTCGACGCGCAGTGCGAACAAGCCATTGCTGTCGCATTGGCCACTGCTCAAGCGCTGCTGCGGCGCATCGAGACGAACGCGTGAGCTGAGCTGTAATTCGGTGATCGTATGTTCGCGGCCATCGGCATCAAGGCCGGTATAGATCAACAAGCCGCGCAGTTCATTGGTGGCGGTGACCGTCACAGTCAGAGGTTGGTCATCGCGGATTTGCACGGTATCGCCGACGCGATAAGTGACGCGACTGAGCGGTGCGTTATCGAGGGAGTAGGTGCGTTCTTCCTCGACGGCCGGAAAGGCCACGGTGACGCGGCGCGTCTCCACATTGATGACGATACCGAGCCCGAGCTGAGGGTCCGCATGGCTGAGCCAGCGCTGTCCGTTAACAAAACTCATACGACGTAATTGAACCTTGTGGCGAGCTGGAGGGAGGGCGCGAGCAGCGCTCAAAGGGCGCGCATTCTAGCATAGGCACATCGCGCGAGACTTCGACGGAGCTTATACAATACCTGCGTAGGCAGGAGATACCGTGGACGATTTCGATAAAGATACTAACTGGCTGGTTTATATCATCGGCTGCGACGACGGCCGTTTTTATACCGGAATCACCACTGATATGGCGCGACGCTGGCGCGAACACGCAGGCCTGCCGCAGGGCGCGAAATTCTTTCGCGGACGCAAGCCGGCGCAATTGCTTTATGTTGAAGATAGTCACGATCGCAGCTCGGCCTCACGCCGCGAAGCCGCGATAAAACGGCTCTCGCGCAAGGCTAAAGAGCTACTGCTCACCACCTCAATGAATCGCTTGGCGCTACGACATTGGCTCGGCAATGAGTTCAGCTAATTACCTTCAAATGACTTAGCTTCAAATGACGCTCGCCGGCCTCGCCTTGCGCTCGTGTAAGGGATAGAAAAGCGCGAAGGGTTCGCGCTTTTGGTATCCGGTTGCACGCTGGCAAGGCGCTGCAGGCAAAGCTCGGTTTAGAAGCCGACGGTGATCGAGCCGTGGATATCGTTGTCGTACTCGCGATAGCCGCGGCGCTCGTAACTGACCGGGCGCGGATAGTAGCGGTCACCGTAGTACACGGGTACTGGGCGGTAATACACCTCACGGTAGCCGCGGTAGTGTGCATGGCGCCCGCGATCGTCGTCGCAACGACGGTAATCGTGTCGATCCCAGCCGCGGTGCCAGCCGTTGTCGTGATCGCCGCGCCAGTGATCTCCGGCATGTGCAGCGGAACCGGCCAAGATACAGGCGGTGGCCATCGCGCTTAACCAGAGTTTTTTCATGATCTCTCTCCTGCTTGGGTAGTTCGTGTTTCTGGATTTGCAGGGCAAGAGTAGAGCTGGGCGGCTGAATTTTTCCTGAACGATAAGCCGGGACAACATAAATTTATTGTTGAATCCGATTGCGGACACCAATGCGGCTGCGCAGACTAGCCGGCACTTTCCCCTGCCGATGACTATTTATGCTCAGTTACCGCCACGCCTTCCACGCCGGCAACCACGCCGATGTACTCAAGCACATCGTGTTGGCGCTGATCATTGACTACCTCAAGCAGAAAGAAAAACCGCTCTGGTATATCGATACGCACGCCGGCGCCGGACGCTATGCGCTCGATTCGTTCGAGGCCAAAAAAAATGCCGAGTACGCGAGCGGCATTACCCGCCTGTTAGAGCAGCGAGCGGCGTTGCCAGCGCTGTTGCAACCATACTTTGATGTGATCGATGACGAGCATCGCGTGAGCTCCAATTTGTATCCGGGGTCGCCGGTCTTCGCCGCGCATTTGTTGCGCGAGCAGGATCGCCTGCGTTTGTTTGAAATGCATCCGCAAGACAACGCTATTCTGCGCGATAACCTCGAATACGATCGGCGCGTCGCGATCGCCGACAGTGACGGCTTCGCCAGCTTGAAAGCGCTGTTGCCGCCGCCGTCGCGGCGCGCGCTGGTATTGATCGATCCGCCATACGAATTGAAAGAGGATTACGCGCGCGTGGTCACATCGATGCAGGATGCATTGCGCCGCTTTGCCACCGGCACCTATGCGATTTGGTATCCACTATTGCCGCGCGCCGAAGCCGCGCGCTTGCCGCAACAGCTGGCGACGTTGGCGGCGCCTACGCTGCGTATCGAGTTGCGCGTCACCGAGCCGCAGGGTGAATTCGGTATGTACGGCAGCGGCATGTTTGTAATTAATCCGCCGTGGCTGCTGCACGATCAAATGAAAATTGTGTTGCCGCTGCTGCAATCACTGCTCGGCGAAACGGGTCGTTCGAGTTTTGTATTGGAAGCAACCGGCGGTTAATCCTGACAGTTAATCAAAGAGCCTTAGTTTTTATTTCGGATTGCGCGCGAGCCAGCGATCCAACGCATTCGCAAATTTCGCTTTATCGCTGTTGTCGAGTGGCGGCGGACCGCCGGTGATTTGACCGCTGCTGCGGATTTCTTCCATCAGGTTGCGCACGCGCAGCCGCTCGCGGATATTTTCCGGATCGAGAATTTCACCACGCGCATTAATGACGGCCGCGCCGTTAGCGATAACATTCGCGGCCAGCGGAATATCGTTGGTAATTACCAGATCGCCTGTTTGCGCGTGCTCTTCGATATAGCGATCGGCAGCGTCAAAGCCCGGTTCCACTTGGATGCGGCGAATCCATTCCGACACGGGCACCTGCAAACTCTGATGCGCCACCAAGATCAGTTGCCGCTGCAAGCGCATCGCGCTGCGAAACAAAATATCTTTTAACGCGCGCGGACACGCGTCGGCATCAATCCAGATAATCGTCATAATAATTTTAAAAAAAGTTCGGTTGAAATTTGTTGAAAAGAGAGGGCGCGCTGAATATGTCGTGTCGAGAGTTTAACTCGATAATCAGCAAATAGGATCTGCTTATTAGCAGTGGCAAAAACGGAGTCAAATAAAAAAAGGCCGCATAGCGGCCTTTGATCGTACATAGAGGTTATTTGTGAGAATCGTGGTCTTGTTTGTCGTCGTCGTGCATCGGGCACTGCTCGCCATCCATTTTTCCCATCATGCCTTTGCCGTGGCCGCGCATGCCGTGACCTTCATGCAGCGTTTGCAGCGCTTGTTGTTGCTTCGGTGTCAGCACACCATTTAATTGCGTGTGCGTTTGCTCGCGCTGTTTTTTCATATCAGCGTGAAAAGCTTCGAACTGCGGCTTGTATTTATCGATCAGCGCCTTGTGCTGCTGCGCATCGGTTTCGAATATTTTCTTGGCCTTGCCGGTTTGCTCGTCGCTGAGCTGCAGCACTTTTTGCAATTGAGTCGCGCGTACATCGGCGCTCGGTGGTTGTTCGTCGTGGGCCTGCGCGTAGACGCTGATACCGCCGAGCAATACACAGGCGAGAAGTAATTTTTTCATGATGAGTACCCTTGGTGGTTGGTGATGGTGGCACTGTACGCTTTGATTATGCAGCTAAGATGCAAGCATTGTGCAACGATCGTGGATCAGTGCGTGGCGGTTGCTTGATCCAGATCAAAGCGATAGCCAGCGCCGTAAACCGAATGGATAAATTCGACCGTTGGCCATTCATCGGCCAGTTTCTTGCGCAATTTTTTGATATGGCTGTCGATAGTGCGATCGCTGACGATGCGGTGATCGTTGTACATGCACGACATCAATTGTTCGCGTGAAAAAATTCGTCCGGGTTCACCGACCAATTGTTTTAGTAATTGAAATTCGACCGTCGTCAACGCACACAATTTTTCCGCATAGCGCACTTCGAGTCGATGTTCATCGAGTGTCACTGCAATCGCGGACGGATCGGCGCTGCTGGTCGCGCGGCGCAGTACGGCTTTTACCCGCGCCACGACTTCGCGCGGGCTGAACGGTTTACAAATGTAATCGTCGGCGCCCAATTCGAGCCCGAGCAGTCGATCGACCTCTTCGACCCGCGCGGTCACCATCAATATCGGTACGCGGGAAAATGTGCGAATGGCGCGACACAAATCGATACCGTCGCGTCCGGGCAGCATCACATCGAGCAATACCGCAGCCGGGTTCAACAATTTAACGGCGTCGATAACCTGATTACCATCGGCGACGATTTGCGTGGCGAACGCGGCCTGCGTTAGATAATCGGCGAGCAGACGCGCGAGTTTGGGTTCGTCTTCAACAATTAATATCGTAGTCGTCATGTCGGCTTACCGATACGGAAGAAATACGCGAATGACCAAGCCGCCGAGTTCAGAGGCGGCGGCGCTGATGCTGCCGTTGTGCGCGGCGACAATGCGCTGACAAATGGCGAGGCCGAGCCCCGAGCCGCCGCTGGCGCGATTGCGCGAATCGTCGACGCGAAATAAATGATCGAATAATTTCGGCAGCGCGGTATCGGGCACCCCCGGCGCACTGTCTTCCACACGCAATTCCACGCCATCCGGCAAAGTATTTACGCTGACGTTTACGCTGCCGCCGGCTTGCGTGTATTTGCGGCTGTTGTCGAGCAGGTTGTCGAGCAATTGCTGCAATCGATCTTCGTCGCCGTACACCACAATTTCCTGCGCGGGAATTTGCGTATTGAGTGCGAGCTCGGCCTCGCGAAAATACGGTTGATGCGCAGCGCATTGATCGCGCCACAGCTCGGCAATATCGCAATCGCTTTTGCGGTATTGCAGCCCGCCAATATCGGCGGAGGTCAGCGCGTGCAGATCGTCGACGAGGCGGCCGAGATGCTGCACTTCCTGTTGCAACGAAACGAGATTGTGATTATCCGCCGGTCGAATGCCGTCGAGAATCGCTTCGAGCTCGCCCCGCAGAATCGATAGCGGCGTGCGTAATTCATGCGAAATATCGGCGAGCCAGCGTTTGCGGCTGCTGTCGTTTTCCGCGAGCGTGTGCGCGAGTTCGTTGAAATCGCGCGCGAGTTCGCCCAACTCATCGCGGCGCTCGGCGGGTAATGTCACTGCGTAATTGCCCTGCGTTAATTCGTGAGTGCCACGCGTTAGTTCGCGGATTGGTTTCACTAAATGGCGCGCCAGCGGCAGCCCCATCAGCGCGGCGACCGAAAATAATGCGGTGCCGATAAGGAGCAGCGTCCAGCGCTGGCGGCGCAAGAATTGTTCTTCAAAACCCGCGCGGATTTCCTTCTGCTGCGGCACGAGCAGCCAGCCAATGATGCTGCCATCGAGTTCGATCGGCACGGTCGCGGTGGGCGGATGGGGTGGCATACCGGCAATCAATTGCTGTTGTTGATCGAACAATGCCAGTGCGGGTGGACCGCGCATACCGTGATTCGGCGAGGGTGGTCCGGATGAATCGAGCGCATTCAGCACGATGCGGCGAAATAGCCGCGGCTCATCGCGCAACGGCTGCCAGCTCTGGGTCTCATGATAAAAATCGGCGAGTTCAACCGCAACGGCGCGCGCGCGCTGCAATTGTCGATCGTTGACGTAATCGAGCATGCCGCGCGTGACGCTCCACTGCACCATCAGCAATACCGCGGCGACCAGCAGTGCGCTGGAGGCGAGAATGGCAAAAAATATTTTAGATTGAATACGCACGCTAAAAGGTCTGGCCAAAAATGGAAGCGAGGATGAGCGTATCGTTAAACGAGGGGTGCCGCTATGAACGGAATTTGTATTCTTGTTGTTTGCACAATTGTGCGAGGGTTTGTAACGGGCGTTTAACTCAAAAAAAAGCCGGGCGCGTAGCCCGGCTATTACCATCAACAGTACGTGCTCATTAACCGTACGTGCAGAGGTACGCGGTGTCTTGTTTAACTTGCAGTTGAAACTTCACGTTGGCCGCTACTTCGAACGAGCTGCCGCTGGCGAAGATCTGCCAATCGCTGGCGCCCGGCAATTTGACCGTCAGTGCGCCGCTGATCACGGTCATCACTTCGCGCTGGCTGGTGCCGAATTCGTATTCGCCCGGCGCCATTACGCCAACCGTAGAGGGTAATTTTTCGCCTTCAAACGCAATCGATTTTACGTTGCCGGCAAAGTATTCGTTAACTTTGAACATACCTACAGACTCCTTATCGAGTTCAATAAATAGTTGGAGCTAAATGTCGTTTCCGGCGAGCGGAAACGACACGGTTTACTTAGTGACGATTAAGCCGCCGACTCATTAGCCCTTGAGCGCCAGACGTTTGCGCGGTGCGCCGTTGTCTTCGCGCGGTTTGCGTGGTGCGGATTCGCGCGATTCGCGAAATTCACCACGTGCACGCGGTGCCGGGCTGTCGTTGGTATCGCGCCGCTTGCGCGCAGGCGACGCCATTTCGCCGCCCTGCGTGGTCGGTGCGATATCCATCATGTGGCCGCGCACACGTACGCTTTTCAATTTCTGCAGTACATCTTTCGGCATGCCCTGCGGCAGGTCGACCGTGCTGAAATCGTCGAACAATTGAATGCGGCCGATATTGGCGCTGTTGACGCCGGCTTCGTTGGCGATCGCGCCGACAACGTCGCTGACGCGAATGTCGTGCACGCGGCCGACCGCTATGCGGTAGCGATCCATCGGCGCGTCGTTGCGTTCAGTGCGTTCGCGGCGCGGAGCGCGTTCGCTGCTGCTGCGATCGGGACGCTCTGAGCGCTCCGAACGATCAGGGCGATCGGAACGTTCCGGGCGCGGGCCCGACGACTCGCGGCGCTCCGGCGTAACCGCTGAAGGTGCCGGTGGCAGTTTCTCGTTCAGACCTTGTTGATCGGCGAGCAAGGCCAGCATGCCGGCGGCGAGATCGGTAATGGTCAGGCCGAGTTCCGATTTCAATTCGTCGAGCGCTCCGTGCCACGATGCGGCATCGGCGTGGCCGAGCTTTTCAGCCAGGGTCTGACGGAAACGGTCGCTGCGGCGTTTTTTCACTTCTTCGTCAGTCGGCAGTTCGAGCGTCTGCAGCGGCTGACGGGTGTGGCGTTCGATCAAGCTGATACCGCGGCGATCGCGTGGATCGGCCAATACCACGGCACGACCGGTACGACCGGCGCGGCCGGTGCGGCCGATGCGGTGAACATAGGTATCGGGTTCGTGCGGCAGATCGTAGTTGATGACCAGGCTGATGCGCTCGACATCGAGGCCGCGCGCGGCAACGTCGGTGGCGACCAGAATGTCGATCTTGCCGGACTTCAACAGCGCAATGGTTTGTTCGCGCTGCGATTGGTTCATGTCGCCGTTAATTGCCTGCGCCGCGTGACCGCAGTTGCACAGATGCTCGGCCAGCTCGGAGGTGCTTTCGCGGGTGCGGGTGAAGATGATCGCTGCGTCATATTCTTCGGCGGCGAGCAGGCGGGCGACCGCGAGCGGTTTTTCACGCTGCTTGGCCCAGACCACGTATTGCGCAATCGACGCAACGGTTTGAGTCGCGGCTGGAATGATGATGCGCTCGGGATCGCGCAAGTAACGGTCGGCGATATTTTTGATCCGTGGTGGCATCGTTGCGGAGAACAGCGCGGTCTGCTGCTTGCCGCCGGTGTGGGCGAGAATCGCTTCGACATCGTCGATAAAGCCCATGCGCAGCATTTCGTCGGCTTCGTCCATAACGACCCAACGCAACGCGCTGAGGTCGAGACTTTTGCGATTCAGGTGATCGAGCAGACGGCCGGGGGTGCCGACGACGATTTGCACGCCGCGTTTCAGTTCTTGCAGCTGATCGCGCATCGACTGACCGCCGTAAACGGCGAGCACTTTGCAGCGGCCGAGATTGGCGCTGTAGGTGGTGAATGCTTCGGCGACTTGCATCGCCAATTCACGGGTCGGCGCCAGAATCAAAGCCTGTGGCGTTTTGATATTGGCGGCTTCGGGGGTGGTGATGGTGGTCAGGATTGGCAGCGCGAAAGCGGCGGTTTTACCCGTGCCGGTCTGCGCTTGGCCGATCAAGTCGCGGCCGCCGAGTAACGCGGGAATGGCCTGAGATTGGATCGGAGAGGGTTTCTGATAGCCGAGGGAGGCTAAAGTGGTAAGCAAAGTCTCGGGTAACCCGAGACCGCTGAAATCGGTCGGTTCGCTCATTGTCGTCATCTGCCTGGACGCTACGCTATGCCCAGGCCCTATGCAGTGGACAATCGGTAGCGAATTTGTCGAGGCGCGGAGTCTACGCGTCTGCGCGCCGTTTGGCCACCATCGTAGAAATACTTATGCCGGCGCGACGGCGTTGTCGGTGTGGATATCGAGGGGAATGCGGATGCGCACCACCAGTCCCTGCGCGTTGTCGAGCGCAATGACGGCGTGGTGCACTTTGCACACCGCCGCGACCAAGCTGAGGCCTAAGCCGGTGCCTTTCTGGCTGCGGTGTTTGTCCAGTCGATAGAAGCGCTTGAACACATTTTTGTGTTCGTCGGTCGGAATGCCGGGGCCGCTGTCGTGCACGGTCAGTTCGATATGGCTCGCGCGAGGCTGCGCTGAAATCCTTACGCTGCCACCGGCCGGCGTGTATTTGTAGGCGTTGTCGAGCAGATTGCTCAGCGCCTGCAGCCACAGATCGCGATCGCCGCAAACCGGCAGCGGCTCGCTGCTTTTTTCGATCTCGAAACGGATGTTTTTGTCGGCGAATACCAGTTCGTAAATATCGCGCGCCTGTTCGAGCACGACGCGAAAATCGAAATGAATAAACGCTTGCCGGCGCGTGCCCTGCTCCAATTGGGCGATCCGCAACAAGGCGTTGAACGCATTGAGAACCTGATCGGCCTCGGCGATGACGGCGTCGATCGCGTCGTCGCTGCGATCGGAAATACTGAGCAGCAATTCGAGTTGACCGCGCAGCCGCGCCAGCGGCGTTTTCAAATCGTGCGCGATGGCGTCGGACACTTCGCGCACGCCTTCCATCAATTGCTCGATTTGGTCGAGCATGTGATTAACGGCAGCGGCGATGTGATCGATATCGTCGTCGCCTTTCCAGCACATTGGGATCCTAAGCTTAGAATTCCACGTGGACAAGTTGTCG
>JADMIO011153564.1_pt1 | contig 70447 bp, 71 predicted proteins | sample 8958161 | NCBI WGS metagenome assembly JADMIO01 (sample SAMN16585339, study PRJNA669376) | soil metagenome | isolation source: Crop rotation soil | place: USA: Cullars Rotation, Alabama | collected 2011 | reverse complement strand
CGCGACAACTTGTCCACGTGGAATTCTAAGCTTAGGATCCCAATGTGCTGGAAAGCCTGCGTCATAGCCGTTGCACGCACTGCCCTCGGCCACCGCCTCGCCGATGACCTTGGCCCACTCCTCGCCCCATTGGGTCAGCAGCGGGCGCAGCTCTTCGCCACCTGCGTCGATCACCCGCGCATCGGTCAACGCCGCGCGAAGCAGGCCCGGATGCCGGTCCGCATAGTCGTACATCGCTTCCAGGGTGGCGGCGATGCGCTCCTCCAGGGTGCCGCCGCGGCGGCAATCGCGCAGATGCGCATCCAGTTCGCGGCGCGCGTCATCGACAAAGGAAAGAAAGCAGGCGCGCTTGTCGGCATAATGCAGATAGAAAGTGCCGTGGCCCAGACCGGCTTCGCGCGCGATGTCCTGCGGCCGCGTTGCGTCATAACCGCGTTCCACGAAAAGTTTGCGCGCTGCCTGCTTCAGACGCGCCAGGCTTTCGGGCTTGCGCCGCGCCCGAAGGCTTTCGATGCGGATTCCGACTTGACCCATACGCCCTCTCCCCGCGCAACTGTCGGCGCGCCTGACGGCACTGTCAACCGGATCTATACTTTAAATGTATACAGTCACTACTTTAGCGCACGCGAGAGACCGCAAGCATCCAGCCTTTATAGAGGCGGTCGCGCTCGCCTTTCTTCAGTAGTGGCTCGAAGCGGCGATCCAGGGCCCAGCGCTGTGAAATGTCTCGGGCATCACGGAAGAGGCCGGCGCCAAGCCCCGCGAGGTAAGCTGCGCCCAAGGCGGTGGTTTCAGTGACTTTCGGCCTGTCCACCGGAAGGCCGGTCAGGTCGGCGAGGCGCTGGCAGAACCAGTCATTGGCGACCATGCCGCCATCCACCTTCAAGGCCTTGAGCCGCTTGAGCCCGGCCGAAATCATGTCGCGCCGCATGGCCTCCAGCAGGTCGCGGGTCTCAAAGCACACCGCATCCAGCGCTGCGCGCACGATCTCGGCTTTGCCCACATCGCGAGTAAGACCCAATATCGCCCCCCGGGCCTGGGGGTCCCAATAGGGCGCGCCCAGCCCGGTAAAGGCAGGCACGAAGTAGAGCCCTTCGGCGGGCTTGGCGTGCTTGGCCAGCGCCTCGCTTTCCGGCGCGGTGGCGATCACCCCCAACTCGTCGCGCAGCCATTGCACCACGGCGCCGGCAATGAAGATGCTGCCCTCGATCGCATATTGCTGCTGCGCCAGGGCCGTTGCCAAAAGCCGGTTGCGCGAGCGCGGCACTTTGCTGCCGGTATTGACCAGGGCGAAACAGCCCGTGCCATAGGTGCTCTTCACATCGCCCGGCGCGAAACAGGCCTGGCCGAAGCTGGCGGCTTGCTGATCGCCCGCCACCCCCAGGATGGGAATCGCCTCCCCCAGCAGCATGGGATCGCTGACGCCAAAATCGCCGCGGCTGTCGCGAACCTCCGGCAGGATGGCGCGCGGCACGCCGAACAGCTTGAGCAGTTCGCCGTCCCAATCGCGGGTCCTGAGATTCCACAACAGGGTGCGCGAGGCGTTGGTGACATCGGTGGCATGCACCCGCCCACGGGTTAGATTCCAGATCAGCCAGCTGTCGATGGTGCCAAAGGCGATATCTCTTCCCTTGAGCCCTTTCACATTCTTGAGCAGCCATTCCAGCTTGGTGCCGGAGAAGTACGGATCGAGCAGCAGCCCGGTCTTGCGCGCGATCTTGGGCTCCAGCCCCCGCGCCTTCAGCTGTGCGCAGCGCGCCGCCCCGCGCCGGTCCTGCCAGACGATGGCGTTATAAAGCGGCGCCCCGCTTTTCTTGTCCCAGATCAGCGAGGTTTCGCGCTGGTTGGTGATGCCGATGCCGGCCACGGACGCCACGTCGCGGCCCTTCAGGACCGCGCGGCAACAGGTCAAGGTCGCCTGCCAGATCTCCGCCGGGTCATGTTCCACCCAGCCATTGGCGGGATAGATCTGCCGGAGCGGAACGGCGTGGCTGGCAATCGGCCGCGCCTCACCGTCAAACAGGATCGCGCGGGTGGATGTGGTGCCCTGGTCGATCGCCAGGAGACAGTTTTTGTGCGTCGTCATGTTCCAATTAGGCACATCTTCCGCGCCCCTCGTGCAAGAGACTTAATCCGCCATTAACGGTCATTTCGTACAAATAAACCGACACCGGGCTGCAAAAGCAGCCTTGGTGTCGTGGTTTCGACGTTCGCAATAGCTGGGCTGCAGAAGCAAGGGGCATGCGTGGCACTGACCGCACACGATATGAGTGACATGGGCCGGCTGGCCCAGCTTGCCATGAATCCGGAGGCCGCCGCCAGCCGCGAGGAAATCTACCTCGCCGTGGCCTCGCTCTATCGCATCCAGGGCACGGGCCTGAACGTCCGCGAGCGCGAGCTGATGCGCGAGATCCTGCGCCGCCTCACCCGCGACGTGGAAATGGCCATCCGCATCGCCCTGGCCGAGCGCCTGTCGGAAGACACCACCGCCCCGCACGACCTGATCCAGCTTCTGGTGGACGACCGCATCGAGGTCGCCCGCCCCCTGATCATCAACTCTCCGCTCCTCACCGAGGATGACGTGCTGCGGCTGATCGCCGTGGCCGATATCAGTCACCAGGAAGCGGTCGCCGCCCGCCCCCATATCGGCGAGACCGTCACCGACGCGCTGGTGCGCGCCGGCCATGAAAGCGTGCTGATGACCCTGGTGCGCAACGTCACCGCGCAGATTTCCAGCGGTGCCTATGAAAGCCTGGTGCAGAAGTCGCGCACCCTCACCGGCCTGCAGGAACCGCTGGTCCGCCGCCCCGACATGCCGCCCCAGCTCGCCACCAAGATGTGCGAATTCGTGTCGGACGCGCTCAAGACCTATATCCGCACCAACTACACCGTCTCGCCCAGGCAGATGGACGCGGCGCTGAGCCATGTGCGCCTGGTGCTGAACAGCGAGCCGGCCAGCCACGAGCCGCCGGCCGACAGCGCCCAGCGGCTGATCGAAAAAATGGTCAGGAGCAGCCAGCTCAGGCCCGGCTTCCTGATGCGGGTGCTGAGCCAGGGCCAGATGGATCTGTTCGACCTGGGCTTCGCGCATCTGGTCGGGCTGGATGTGACCCGCTTCCGCAAACTCTTTTACGAACATGGCGTGCGTCCGGTGGCGCTGGCCTGTCATGGCGCGGGCATCGATCGCTCGGTCTTCGCCACGGTCTTCAATCTGTCACGCCAGGTTCACGGCATGCCGCACAACCTCGATGCCGCCGATCTTTCGGCGGCCGCGCAGGTCTTCAAGCAGTTTTCCCGCCAGCACGCTGTGGAAGAATTGCGAAAATCTGCGATCTGAAGATCGCTTCACCGCTTTGTGCCCCCTTCCCAAAGCATGCTAATCTGCCCTCAACATCAGGGCTCCTCATGACCAAACTGCATTTCATCGCCGTTCCCGAAGCGGAAGAGGCTGCGGCGGCCCTGCGCGCGCGCTATGGCGAAGCGGGGCCGGAGAATGCCGAGATCGTGGTGGCGCTGGGCGGCGACGGTTTCATGCTCCAGACCCTGCATGCCTTCACGGCGGCGGGTAAACCGATCTATGGCATGAACCGGGGCACGGTCGGCTTCCTGATGAACGAATTCCATGAGGGCGACCTCCTGGAGAAACTGGCCGCCGCGGAAAAGGCGGTGATCCATCCCCTCAAGATGACGGCCTACACCGCGGCGCGCGAAGTGGAAGCGCGCGCCTTCAACGAGGTCTCGCTGCTGCGCGAGACCCGCCAGGCCGCCAAGATCCGCATCCTGGTGGACGGCAAGCCGCGCATCTCCGAACTGATCTGCGACGGCGCCCTGGTCGCCACGCCGGCCGGCTCGACCGCCTATAATTTATCCGCCCACGGACCAATACTGCCCATTGGCGCCGATCTCCTGGCGTTGACCCCGATTTCGGCCTTCCGCCCCCGCCGCTGGCGCGGCGCCCTCTTGCCGCACCGGGCGCGGGTGCGTTTCGAGATCCTGGAAAGCGGCAAGCGCCCGGTCAGCGCCGTGGCCGACGATTTCGAAATCCGCGATGTTACCGCCGTTGACGTGATGGAGGACCGCGCCATCGCCATGACCCTGCTCTATGACGCCGGCCACAACCTGGACGAGCGTATTCTGGCGGAACAATTCTCGGACTGAGCTGCCCACCCCGGTGTTCCCGCTTACCCGCCGTTAACGGCCATTAAGCTATTGTCTGGCGCTGCAGAAGCAAAGAGCCGCGCGAAACGCGTCCGGGCATGAACGGGTATCGTTTTGATCGTTTGAAGATCCTGGTGGTGGACGACAACGTCCATATGCGCAAGCTCGTGACCACCATCCTGCAGGCTTTCGGCGTCATCCAGATCTATGAAGCCGAGAATGGCGACCGCGCCTGGGCCATCCTGCGCGAGGCCAATCCCGATGTCGTGGTGATGGACTGGATGATGGAGGGCATGTCGGGCATCGATCTGACCAAGATGATCCGCACCAATCCGCAGAGCCCCAATCCCTTCGTGCCGGTGATCATGCTGACGGGCCATACCCTGATCGAGCATGTCAACAAGGCGCGCGACGCCGGCATCAACGAATTCATCGCCAAGCCCGTCTCGGTCAAGACCATGATGCAGCGGCTGGTGGCGGTGATCGAACATCCCCGCCCCTATGTGCGCACCGCCGCCTATTTCGGCCCGTGCCGGCGCCGCCGGAGCGACAGCGATTACCGCGGCCCCGAACGCCGCAGCGCCAGCCCCAAACAAGAGGCCGCTGAGTAGGCACAATGAAACATAAAGAGCCCATCGAACTCTTCATGCCGCCCAACATGCTCAAGGCCAGGGCCGCCGGCGGCGGCACGAGCGGCCTGGACATGGCGGCCATCAAGCGCGCCGAGCAGGCGATGGAAACGCTGAAGAGCGAATTCGCCGACTGGCTGGCCGACGATGTCGCCGCCCTGGTCGCCGCCCGCAGCCGCTATGGCCGGCAGCCTGATGCCGGCACGCGCGCCGCCTTGCTGCGCGCCGCCCATGACATCAAGGGCCAGGCCGCGACCTTCAACTATCCGCTGATCGCGCGGGTCGCCGGCTCGCTCTCGCGCATGATCGGCGACATGCCGGAAAATGCCGCTTTGTCGCTTTCGCTGATCGACGCCCATGTGAACGCCATCCTGGTGATCCACAAGCAGGCGATGCAGGACACCAGCGACAAGATCGCGTTGGCGCTGTGCACGGAGCTGGACGCGCGGGTGAACGAAGCCCTGGAAGATACCGCGAAAGCCTGACTTGCCGTTCGCGGGCCTGCGCGCTTAGCTTGCCCAAAGGCGAAGCAAGGCGGGCGGGACGAGTTTGGCGATCAGCGAAAGCCGGATCTACGCTCGCGCAAGCTGGCGCATTCTGCCCCTGCTGATGGCGGGCTGGTTGTTCGCCTATATCGACCGGGTCAATATCAGTTTCGCCCGCGCCCAGATGGCGCAGGAGCTGGGATTTTCCGACGCCGTATTCGGCCTGGGCGCCGGCCTCTTCTTCCTGGGCTATTTCATCTTCGAGGTCCCCAGCAATCTCATTCTCTATCGTGTCGGCGGCCGGCGCTGGATCAGCCGCATCATGATCAGCTGGGCCATCGCCACGGCGCTGACGGCGCTGACGCAGAGCGTGACGCAATTCTATGTCATCCGTTTCCTGCTGGGTGCGGCGGAGGCCGGCTTCATTCCGGGCGTGGTTTATTATCTCAGCACCTGGTTTCCCGCGCACCGGCTGGGCCGGGTCTTCGGCATCTTCTATCTGGCGCTGGCGGGCTCGGGCCTGGTGGGCGGACCGCTGGCCGGCCTGATCCTGTCCACCTGCTCCGGACTGCTGGGTATGGGGGGGTGGAAATGGCTGTTGCTGCTGGAGGCCATTCCTTCGTTGCTGGTGGGCTTTGCCATCCTCGCCTTCCTGCCCGACCGGATCGCGACGGCGAGATGGCTCTCTGAGGAAGAGAAGGATTTTCTCGACCGCGAACTGGCGCGCGAGGCTGCACGCAAAAGCCCGCTTTCGCTGCGTGCCATCATGCTGACGCCCGTCTTGTGGATGATGATGCTGATCTATTTCCTGCTGAACTACGCCGCCTATGGCCTGTCCTTCTGGCTGCCGACTTTCATTGCCGAGATGGGCATCGCCGATCCCATGCGGGTGGGCCTTCTTGCCGCCCTGCCCAGCCTTTGCGCCATGATCGGCGTGGTGTTGTTCGGGATCAGCGCCGACCGCAGCCGCGAACGCCGCTGGCACCTGACCGTCATGTTCCTGACCGGGGCGGCGGGCTTTTTCCTGTTCCAGCTTGCGGGCACTTCTGTGACCCTGGCCATGGCCGGCTTTTGCCTGGCTGCCATCTGCACCCAGGCTTTTCCCTCCCTATTCTGGGCGCTTCCCAACCGGATCTGGCAAGGTGTTGCCAATGCGGCGGGCATCGCAAGCATCAACGCCGTGGGCAACCTGGCGGGCATGCTGTCGCCCTCCATCATCGGCATCATGCGTACGCAGGCAGGCCAGGCCCACATCGCCATCTTCAGCCTTGGCGCGGCCCTGGTAGCGGCCACGGCGCTGGTGCATCTGTTGCCAAGGATTCTGATAGACAATTATGGCCGCCAAAAAACATGAAGACAGCATGAAGACGATCAGCGGCAAGGTCAGCGACAATCCCGGCGCGGTGACCCTGATCGATGCCCATCACCATCTCTGGGATCTGTCCCTGCGCCGTCATCCCTGGCTGGGCAGCCATCCAGAACCCGATTTCTTCATGGGCGGCTATTCGGGCATCAAGCACGACTATCTGCCCGCCGATTATCTGCGCGACGCCGCGGAGCATAATGTTCTGGCGACGGTTCATTGCGAAGCCGAATGGGACCGGACCGATCAGGTCGGTGAGACCCGCTGGCTCTCCGCCATCAATCAGGCGCATAGCTTTCCCAATGCGATCGTCGCCCATGCCTGGTTTCACACCCCTGAGGCCGCCGAAGTGCTGGCCAGGCAGGCGGCCTTTCCCCTGGTACGCGGTATCCGCTCCAAGCCGGTGACCACCGCCAGCCGGGCGGAGAAACCCACGGGCGGCCCTGGCACCATGCGGGACGAGGCCTGGCTGACCGGCCTGTCGCGGCTGGCTGACTATAATCTCAGCTACGACCTGCGCGTGCCCTGGTGGCACCTGGACGAGGCGGCGGCCGTGGCACGGCAATTCCCGCACATCCCCATGGTGCTCAATCACACCGGCTTTCCATGGGACCGCAGCGAAGAGGGTCTCGCCGCCTGGCGCAAGGCCATGGAGACGATCGCGCGCCAGCCCAATGTGCATGTGAAGATTTCGGAATTCGGCCTCAAGGGCCGGCCCTGGGATTATGACTCCAACCGCCGCATCGTGCGCGAGGCGCTGGCCATCTTCGGACCGGCGCGCGCCATCTTCGCCACCAACTTTCCGGTGGCGGGGCTTCGCATCGGCTATGGCGACTTGGTCCGGGCCGTGGCGCGGATGGTGGAAGACCTGCCTGTCACGGATCGTGAGGCGCTGTTCTGGCGCAATGCCGCGCGCTTCTATCGCCTTGTGGTTTGACGGCTGGCAAAGTGCTTTCAGATGGGGTCGGCACTGCTCACCCTTCGACAAGCTCAGGGTGAGGAGTTTGAGCAATCTCCTCATGCTGAGCTTGTCGAAGCATGAGGACACCGCGTGCGTCTGACCGCAAAATGCTCTAGCTAGCCCTGCTCGCGGGAATCGGACAACAGCCCCAACAGCCCCGGCGCGAAGCTCATGGCCGAGCTGGGGGTTGAATCATTGGCGCCGAACAGGCTGCCGAACAGGCTGTGGCGCGGCTGCCAGTTAATCACGCTCTCCAGCAGCATCTTCACTTCCGCGCTTTGCGCCGCCGCCACCTGCGTGCGGGCGCTTGATCCATCGGGCGTGGGCGCAGGCGCCGGCGCAGTGCGCAACGTGTCATTGCCGCCCGGCTGGCGCAGCGCCCAGTCATAGACCTCGCGCACCGATCTGGCATTGCCGTCGGCGTGGAAGAAAACTGATTTGTTGGCGCTGGCTGCCTGCGGAAACTGCGCCGCCGCGCTGGTAGTGGGATCAGAGCCCGCCAACCGGATCAGCTTGCAGGCCGCATCGGGTCCCAGAAAATGCGCGGCATAGAGTTCGCCGCCGCAGACCTCGCGGCCCAGGCTGGCGCGCATCTGGCCCTCCGTGCTGCGGGCATATTCGCCAGCCATCAGGGCGGAGATGTTCGGATCGCTGCGCAAGGAGAGGATCGCATCCTTCATCCCTTCGGCGGCGTGATAGCGGCCGTTGGCGTCCCGGGTGATGGCGGCGGCAAAACCGGTCAGACCATGGCGGGCGCCATGCTCCTTCACCAGGCCCAGCCAGGTCTGGTCGATGAACTGGAACAGCCCCGCCGCCGAGGAGGTGTGCGACTGGGCGTTGGGCTTGAGGCTGGACTCCCGCATGGCGGTGCCCAGGAGGTAATGGAAGTCCGATCCGGTGACGGCGGCGGCATTGCGCAACGCCGAAACGACATGGGATTCGGGGAGGGATAACGGGACGGTTGCGGCTTCTGCCTGCATGCCCCGCTAGTTGGCCCTCTTATGGTTAACCATTCCTTACCGCGACGCTCAACGGGGCATGTTCCGGGTCCGACCAGGGCAGCGGGTCGCTATGGCCCCAGACCGGGCCCGGCCAGGCCGGATCGCCCTTGCGGCGGCCGATCACATGGACATGAAGCTGCGGCACCATGTTGCCCAGGTTGCCGACATTCAGCTTTTCGACCCCCGGCAGCGGGCGGATCAGGTCCGACAGGCGGACGATCTCGGTCATCATCAAGCGCTGATCCTCCACCCCAAGGTCGCGCATCTCGATCGCGCCGGTGCGCCGCGGGACCAAGAGGCCCCATTGATAGCGGCTGTCATTGTAGAGAAAGACCCGGCACAGCGGCCAATCGGCCAGCTTGTAGGTCAGGGACTGGATGACGGGGTCGACGGTGAAATCGGTCATGTTTCTTTCTGTCGCCTAGCCTGACGGTTTTCCTCGATCTCAGCTTCGTTGAACTCCCGGTCGGATAGCTCCCGCCCATCAGGATCTATAATCGTCACTGTGAAATATCCATCACGCATTAGATAGTTGTAAGCGGCGTTCGCTTCGATCAGTGAACTGGCCGTCCGTTCCGACGTGTCGGCGCCATCCCGCGATTTTCCAATCAGCTTGTACAGCCGGGGCTCCATAACAGATGGCTCTGAAACTTCTAGCACAGCTAAGACCGGGAAAAGCGTCGCGGGTCGAAAGCAGGAATGGCCTTGCCCTTTCCCAATATCAGATCGGCCATCTCGGCGGCGATGGCCGGGGTGAAGAGGATACCGTTGCGGTATTGGCCGCTGGCCACGAACAGGCCAGGCGCGAACGGCCCCAGCAGCGGCAAGCCGTCAGGGCTTTTGGGGCGAAGGCCTGCCCAATGGTCGGTCAGGTCCCAGTCTTTCAGGCCCGGCATCAAGGCCTCAGCGGCGCCGCGCAGCTTGTCCCGGCCCAATGCGGTCAGGCTGGTGTCAAAGCCGGCTTCCTCCACCGTGGCGCCGACCAGCAAACGGCCATGACGTGGCACGCAATAAACGCCCTCGCCCCATACCACCGGTCCCGGCAATTCGACGCCGGTTGGCGGCTGCAGCGCGATCATCTCGCCTTTCACCGGCGCGATGGGAATGTCCTCCAAAAGACCGCTCCAGGCGCCCGCCGCCACCAGAATGGCGTCGGCCTCATAGCGGCGGTAAGGCGACAGCACCGCCACGGCCCGCTCGCCCTGCCATTCGATCCGCACCCCTGGCTCGTTCGGCAGGATCGTGCCACCGGCTTTCAGCACGGCGATGGCCAGGGCTTCGCTCAGGGCGCGATTGTCGACATGGGCCTCGCGCGGCGACCACAGGCCGCCCACCGCCGATCCCAGCAGCGGTACCAGCGCCCGCGCTTCCTCCGCCCCCACCAGTTTCAAATCCCCGGTGGCGCGGCCGGCCATCGCCTCCAGCCCGGCGGCATCGGCGGCCAGCAGCAGCGCCCCGTCCGAGGCCAGGAACACGGCCCGGCCGCTGACCTCCTCCAGCTCGGCGGCGAAACCCGGCCACAGCGCGCTGGCCCGCAGGGCAAGCGCCTGTTCCGGCTCGGCGGCATCTTCCAGTTCGGCGGTCACGGCCAGCATTCCGGCCGCGGCCCAGCTTGCCCCGGTACCGGGCTGGAAGCGCTCCAGGATGGTGACGGCCGCGCCTTGCTGCAAAAGGCGCCAGCCGATGCCCAGGCCGGCGACCCCTGCGCCAATGATGACGATGTTCATTCCGGCCCCTCCCCTGTCGCGATTCTATCGCCCAGACCAAGTGGATAGACAGAAGAGATCATGTGACAGATGAGAACTGTGGATGCATTGTGGATAGCGAAATGACAGGAGAAACATCGGGCCAGGATCATGCGCTTCTATAGCGGGTACGCCTGCCCCGCGCACCGTCCAGCGAGGCTGTAACAGCCATGCCGCGCACCTATATTGGGAAGGCGAAAATGGGAGACCGGTCCATGGAAAAGGCACTATTCGGCGCAGGCTGCTTCTGGGGCGTGGAGGACTTCTTCCGCCAGGTGCCGGGGGTGATCGAGGCCGTCTCCGGCTATGCCGGCGGCACGACCGAAACCCCGACCTACCGCCAGGTCTGCGGCGGCGACACCTATCACGCCGAGGTGGTGGAGGTGACGTTCGATCCGGCCAAGGTCAGCTATGAGACCCTGGTCGACCTCTTTTTCCGGATGCACAACCCCACCACCCGCAACCGCCAGGGACCGGACGTCGGCACCCAGTACCGTTCGGTGATCTTCACCCACGGGCCGGAGCAGGAGCGCGTCGCCAATCTGGTCCGCGACCGGGTGGAAGCTTCCGGCAAATGGAAGTCGCCGATCGTCACCCAGATCGAGCCCGCCCCCGCCTTCTGGAAGGCCGAGGACTATCACCAGCGCTATTTCGAGAAACATGGCGGGCACTGCCATGTCAGCTATGCCGAGTTGCAGGCAGAAGGCGCGCAATAATCCTTAGGTTCCAATCAAGACCGTCCTGCGCGCCATGACCCGGCCGAGCAGCAGCAGGATGACGACCGAAATCACCAGGCATGCCGACAGCGCCAGCATGCCGGCCGCATAGCCGCCGGTGCCCTGCTTGAGCAGGCCCACGATGTTGGGACCGAGAAAGCCGCCCAGGCCCGTACACATCAGGTTCACCAGCGCGATGGCGCCGGGCGCCGCCGGCCCGGCGAAGAAGGAGGACGCCAGGCTGTAATAAGGCCCATACGTGCCGACCAGCCCGAAGACGACGGCGGTCAGCCCCGCGATCACCACAAAGGGATTTGCCGCCATCGCCGCGACGGCAAAGCCGCCCGCGGCCACCAGCAACGATATGGCGGTGTGCCAGACCCGTTCGCCCCGCCGGTCGCTGGAGCGGGCCACCAGCAGCATGACGGGAATGCCTAGCATATAGGGCAGCGCGACGATGAAGCCCGTGCCCAGGTTGGAATAACCCAGCGACTTGACGATCTGCGGCAGCCAGAGCTGGTTTCCGAAGATAGCCGCATTGACGCCGGTCCCTGCCAGGCCCAGCAGCAGCACCTGCGGATCGTAGAGACCCGGCCAGGGGCTGGCGGGCGCCGCCGGCCGCTCCGCCGCAAGGCGTCTGGCAATGGTTGCTTTTTCGGTCTCCGACAGGAAAGGAGCCTTGGCGGGACCGTCAGGCAGGAATTTCAGCACCGCCAAGGCCAGCACGCAGGCGGGCAGTCCCTCGATCAGGAACAGCCATTGCCAGCCGCGCAGTCCGCCCATCCCATCCGCGCCCAAAATCAGGCCGGAAAGTGGACCGCCGAAGGTCGAGGACAGCGGAATGGCGGTCATGAAGATGGCGGTGAAGCGGGCGCGGTATCGCCTCGGAAACCAGAAGGTGAGATAGAGGATGATGCCCGGAAAAAATCCCGCTTCCGCCACGCCCAGAAGGAAGCGGGCGGCGTAAAAGCCGGTCGGTGCGCTGACCAGCGCGGTCGACGCCGATATCATCCCCCAGGCCGCCATGATGATCGCGACCGCGCGCCGGGCGCCCAGCCGTTCCAGAAACATGGTGGCGGGGATCTGGAACATCGCATAGCTGACGAAAAACATGCTGGCGGCCAGGCCATAGACCGACGGCGAAAAGCCCAGGTCCCGGTTCATGGTCAGGCCGGCGAAGCCGACATTCACCCGGTCCAGATAATTGAAGAAATAGAGCAGCATCAGGAACGGGATCAGCCGCCCCGCGCATTTGGCAAAAACCTGTTCTTGTTCTTGTGGTTCGGCCATGCCCCGCCCCTTTTTGGGCGACCCTAGCATGGCACGGCGCATTGCAAAGCGCCCTGGCGCGCCGCGGCTCACTTGCCCGCGGCGTTGGCTTGGCTTTTCTTGGCGAGCGTCGCGAGCCTAGAAAAGCTTGCCCCTCGGGAGCGTAGCGAGCGAGGCGCCCCGGTTCACTTTCCCGCCGCGTTTTTCACCTGGAACGCCACCACCACCGTGGTGCCGTTGGACAGCGACAGCGACACCGGTACCTTGGCGCCGATCTTCATTTTGGGCTGCTCGCACATCAGGTGATAGCCGCCGGGGGCGAACTTCACCATGCCGCCGGGCGGCACCGGCACTTTGTCCACCATGTCCATGCCGCTCATGCCGCCCTTGTTGGAGGACTGGTGCATCATCAGCATGCCGCAGGCATTGGATTGGACCCCGGTGATGGCGATCTGGCTGCGGCTGTTGTTCTGGGCGGTGAAATAGCCGCCCGCCGGCACGCCGCCCGGCAGGCTGCGGAACCAGGCATCGGTGACGTCGAAAGGCGCCGCGCTGGCGGCAATCGTGCTCGCCAGCAAAAGCAAAAGACCCGAAACCGGGAGATCAGGCCGCTTCAATCTTGTTGGCTTCACGTTCCTGTTTCTCCTCATTCAGCCGCATGGTCACCAGCACCACGATCATGGCGGCAAAGCTGGTCAAGGTGCCCGGCAGCCAGATGATCAGCCCGCCATAATGCTGGTCGTTCAGCGCCGTCATGTCCAGCACCCGGCCGCAGATGGTGTAGACCGGATAGATGTCATGCTCGCTGAGCGAGAGGATGGCGCCCAGCACCATCTGGGGCAGCTCGATCACCAGGATCAGCAGGGCCCGCATCAGATGCGACAGCCGCGCCGGCGGCTTGGCCCGGCTGTCCAGGATCAGCGACCAGAACATCACCCCGTTCAGGGCCATGGTCCAGTTCATCAGATCATACAGGTTCCGGTCCAGCATCACCCGGGTGTGGATGGCGGGGATCAACCAGAAATAGAGCAGCCCCACGAACAGGAAGGGCGCCATGGCCGGATGCTGGAGGAAGCGCATGGTCGCCTGCACCGGCCGCGATCGGACCACCGGCTTCAGGAAGTCCGGCATCCCGGCGAATAGCAGTTCACCGCTCATGCCCATGGCGATGAAGAACGCGCCCGCATGATGCAGCACGAAATGCGCCCAGCGATGCACGAAGAACATGTGCTGAGCGTAATAGTCGATGCGGGTCTGCAGCACGATCCAGAAGCTGGCGACGCCGGCGACAAAACAGATCAGCCGCCACAGCGGCGGATGCCGGTCTTTCGGCAGAACTTTGAGGCCGCGCGCGAACCAAGCGAAGGTGAGCGCCACCGCGAGATATTCCGGCCAGGAAAATTCCCACGGCATCCAAAACGGCAGATCGGCGGGAAAAAAACGGCAGACCAAATCCAGCGCCGCGCCCGGCACCAGCAGCGCGCCATACCAGGCCCAGGATTTCATGAGCCGTCCATCAATCGGGCGAGATCGGTCAGGCCCTCGCGTCCGAAGGCTTCGCGGACGCCGGCGCGATCGGCGGCGTCGCGGTTCTGGCTGAGCTTGTACTTGCCTTGCAGGCTTTCGATGGTGAGCTCGAAACCGACGACGCCGCGCAACATGGTCTGGATGTAGGTCTCCGGCGCGTCGCCCACCGCCCAGGGCTGTGCCCGCTGCGCTTCATGCGCGTCACTCAACGCCGTGACATGGGCGCGCAGCCAGTCCGGTTCCTGCCGCCATGCAATCCGTCCCCGCGCATGCACCGTGATGTAGTTCCAGGTCGGCACCGCCTTGCCGGTCTCGGCCTTGGACGGATACCAGCTGGGCGAAACATAGGCGTGCGGACCCAGGAAGATCGCCAGCGCCGGGCCTTCTGCCTGCTTCCACACCGGATTGGCGCGCGCGACATGGCCGCGCAGAACATTACCGTCGAGCAATATGGGCAGATGATTGGCGTCCAGGCCCTGCGTCACCAAGGTCGCAAAGCCGATCTGCCGCATCGCCTGATGCAGCACCTCGGTGCGGTCTTCGCGGAAATGGTCGGGCACATACATGCCTGTGGTCCTCGAGGCCGCGATAATATGGCGCTCACGCCCTCTCCGCCCAGCGTGATATGGACGCGGCCATGCGCATGGCTGCCCTGATAATCGCACTGGTTCTGGCCGGCTGTTCCAAAGCGGCGCCCTGGCATATGACCGACATTTCCGGCGGCATGCCGCGGCTGGATTTCCATTTGTCCGAAAATGGCAAGCCGATCACCGCGCAAGACTTCCGCGGCAAGGTGGTGGCGCTCTATTTCGGCTACACCCACTGCCCGGATGTCTGCCCCACCACCCTGGCCAACCTGACCCAGATGGCGGGCAAGGTGAACTCACCCGACATCCGCATCCTGTTCGTCACCGTGGATCCGGACCGCGATACCGACGCGGTGCTGAACGACTATGCCAAGGCCTTCTCGCCACAGGTCGTGGGATTGCGCGGCAGCGCCAACCAGCTCGCCGATCTCGCCCGCCGCTATCGTGTCGCCTATACGGTGACCAAGGGGCCGCCTTACGAAGTGATGCACTCCAATGCGGTGTTCTTCTTCGACCGCGACGGCCGCGCCCGGCTCGTCACCACCGACACCAACGATCCCGCCGCGATGGCGGAAGATGTGAGGCGGCTGCTCAACTAGCTCTGATGTCTTAGTGCCCCGGCGTTTTGCCCTGGTCCAACCTGAGCACCGGAGCCAATTTTTCGGCCTGGCTAAATTTTGTTAACCATTTTATCAGGTGCACGAGGACAAACTCCGATTTGGAGTTCGAGCTTCATGTCCAGCCATCTCAACATGTTTCGGTATGTGCCGACCCACCTTCAATGACACCAACGCTCGACTTTGAGACTTTCTTCTCGACCTCGCTGGATTTGCTGGTCATCCGCGACGCTGACTTCAAGATCGTCAAGGTCAACCAGGCTTGGGAAAAAGTGCTGGGCTACAGGACGGAAGAACTCGAGGGCCAGCCCATGCTCTCATTCATCCATCCCGATGACGTCGCCGCCAGTCATTCGCAGATGCAGCGGGTCGGGACCGAGAAGGACGTCAAGGGCATCATCAATCGCTACCGCTGTCGCGACGGCGGCTACAGATACCTCGAGTGGCGTGCCCACCAGGAAGGCGATCTGGTCTACGGGGTGGCCCGTGACGTAACAGAGAGACTGGCCATCGAAGCCGAGATGGTCGAGGCGAAAGCTGCAGCCGAAACGGCCAGCAAGGCGAAGAGCGAGTTCCTGGCGAATATGAGCCATGAAATTCGCACGCCCCTGAACGGCGTTATCGGTCTTGCGAGCGCGCTGGCACAGACAGAACTTTCAGCCCCGCAGCGCGAGATTGTCGAGCTGATCCTGACCTCGGGCCAGACGCTCGAGCGAGTCGTGTCGGACGTGCTGGATTTCTCCAAGATCGAGGCGGGACGGCTCGAGCTGGATATTCAGCCCTTTGAGCTGCGACCGCAGCTCGAAGGTCTGGCGGACCTTTTCAGGGCGCGCGCCGAGGAGAAAGGGCTGACATTCTCCGTCACGTGCGGGGCTGGTGTGGAGGGCTGGTTCTGCGGCGATGTCGTCCGGATCAAGCAAGTGCTGGGGAACCTGGTCTCCAACGCCATCAAGTTCACCACCCAAGGCGAGGTCCGCATCGCGGCCGACGTTCACGACCGGCCATTCCCGGACGCCCCAGTCCTAACCCTGAAGGTATGCGACACCGGAATCGGCTTCGATGAGGACGCGGCGCACAAGCTGTTCCAGCGCTTCAGCCAGGCCGATGGGTCGATCACGCGCCGCTTTGGCGGAAGCGGCCTGGGGCTCTCGATCTGTCAGGCGCTTGTCGCGATGATGGGGGGCGAAGTCCGGGCCACCTCGGAACCTGGCCATGGAAGCGAGTTCGAGGTGAAGCTGCCATTGCCGCGGCATGAAGGCCTCGGTCCAGTGATGCCCGGGGACGCGACCAGCGGCGCTGCGGAGCTTGTGGCGAGCGCTGCATCCGAAGGCGCGCCCCTGCGAATACTCCTGGCGGAGGATCACGTCATCAATCAGCGCCTCGTCGAAGTGATTCTGGGCCCGATGGGCGTGAGCCTGACGAAAGCAGAAAACGGTGACGAGGCACTCCGCGCCTACATGGCCGAGGATTTCGCCCTGGTTCTCATGGACATGCAAATGCCGGTCATGGACGGCTTGGCGGCGACGCGGGCCATCCGGGAGTTCGAGGTCGGGCATCCAGACCGTCGACGGACTCCGATCATCATGTTGAGTGCCAATGCCATGCGCCATCACGTCGACGAGGCGATCACCGCGGGGGCGGATTTCCATCTCGCCAAGCCAGTGTCCGTGGCAAGCCTGCACGGTGCTGTTGCCCGCGCGCTGAGCGCGTCTTCGGCCGCCCACAGCCCGCCCTAGCGAACGCCGCGAGCTCGAGCGGGCGGCAGGCCATGGCGGTGCGTTAACGTCCGACGCGCTCGAATTCTTCCCGCGCCACTTCCACGGAGCGACCGCCGGAGCGGATCATCAGGAAGCGGCCGGCCCAATTGCCGGGAATGATCCAGCGGCCTTCGATTTCGAGAAAATCATCCGTGAGGGTGCCTTCATACTCGACGGAGTGATCGGGCTTCTCCGGTCCCTCATAGGTCTTGGTGAAGCGCACCGACGCGCCGCTTCGATGGCCGGAAAGCATGGCCAGGATCGTCTCACCCTTGCGGGGCGCGAAGGGATAAAGCTCACTGGTCGAACCGCTGAGATAGCTCGCCGTCTCGATCAGGGTCGCGCTGAAATTACCCGCCCGGAAAAACCTGGGATAGGTGAAAAGCCCCTGCCAGACACCGGTGAGGTTTTCCCCGGGCCCCGCCACAGTGCTAGATATGCAACGCCGCGCCGTCAGCGGCGAGAACCGCCTCGTGCATCATTTCCGACAAGGTCGGATGCGGGAAGATGGTGTGCGCCAGTTCCTGGTCGGTGAGCTCGCCGGTCTTGGCCACGACATAGCCCTGGATCAGCTCGGTGACTTCTGCCCCGATCATGTGCGCGCCCAGAAGCTCGCCGGTGGCGGCATCGAACACGGTCTTGACCAGGCCGTCGGGCTCGCCCAGCGCGATCGCCTTGCCGTTGCCGATGAAGGGGAACTTGCCGACCTTGATCTTGCGGCCCGTCGCCTTGGCGGCGGCTTCGGTCAGGCCCACGCTCGCCACTTGCGGCCAGCAATAGGTGCAGCCCGGCACGTTGGAGGTGTTGAGGGGATGGACGCCTTTCACCCCGGCGATCTTTTCGGCCACGATCACGCCTTCATGCATGGCCTTGTGCGCCAGCCAGGGCGCGCCCACGAGGTCGCCGATGGCCCAGACGCCCTCGACACCGGTCTCGCCATACTTGCCGGCGACGACATGGGTGCGGTCCACTTTGATGCCCGCGGCTTCCAGGCCGATATTCTCGACATTGCCAACAATGCCCATGGCCAGGATCACGCGTTCCACCGTGACCTGCTCGGTCTTGCCCGCCTTGTCCTGCAAGGTGCAGGTGACGTCGCCCACGCCCTTCTTCAGTTCGGTCACCTGGGTGCCGACCTTCAGCTTCATGCCCTGCTTGGTGAAGGCCTTGGCGGCGAAGGCGGAGATTTCCTCGTCTTCCACCGGCAGAACGCGGTCCAGCATTTCCACCACCGTCACCTCGGCACCCAGGGTGCGGTAGAAGCTGGCGAACTCGATGCCGATGGCGCCCGAGCCCACGACCAACAGCGACTTGGGGAAGCTTTCCGGCACCATCGCCTCGCGATAGGTCCAGATCAGTTTGCCGTCGGGCTGCAGATGGGGAAGCGTGCGCGCCCGCGCCCCGGTCGCCAGCACGATATTCTTGGCGGTGACGTCGGTGGTCTTGCCGTCCTTGGTGACGGTGAGCTTGCCCTTGCCGGCCAGCTTGGCCTCGCCCGGGATAACGGCGATCTTGTGCTTCTTCATCAGGAAGCTGACGCCATCGGAGAGCTGCTTGGAGACGGCACGGCTGCGCGCCACGATCTTGGCGGCATCAAACTTCAGATTGTCGGCAGAGAAACCGAACTCGCCCAGCCGGTGCATCAGGTGCCAGATTTCGCTGGACCGCAACAGCGCCTTGGTCGGGATGCAGCCCCAGTTCAGGCAGATGCCGCCCATGCGGTCGCGTTCCACCACTGCGGTCTTCAGGCCCAGCTGGGCGCAGCGGATGGCGCAGACATAGCCGCCCGGTCCGCCGCCAACGACAATCACATCATAAGCATTGTCAGCCATTGGCTAAGCCCCTCACAACAACATCGAGGCTGGTTCCTCGATGAACTGTTTCAGGGTTGCCAGGAACTTGGCGCCAGTGCCGCCATCCACCACCCGGTGATCGGCCGACATGGTGACGGTCATGACGGTGGAGATTTCGATCTTGCCGTTCCGCACGACAGGCCGCTCCTCGCCCGCGCCGACCGCGATGATGCAGCTCTGCGGCGGGTTGATGATGGAGGTGAAATTCTTGATGCCGTACATGCCCAGGTTGGAGACCGAGAAGCCGCCGCCCTCATACTGGTTGGGCTTGAGCTTCTTTTCCTTGGCCAGCGCCGCCAGCTGCTTGACCTCGTTGCTGATCTCCACCAGCCCCTTGGTCTGGGCCTTGAAAATGATCGGCGTGATCAGCCCGAAATCCAGCGCCACGGCGACGCCGACATCCGCGTCCTTGTGCTTGAGGATCGCGGTCTCGGTCCAGGAGGCATTCACCGCCGGATGCTTCATCAGCGCCATGGCGGATGCCTTCATGATGAAGTCATTGACCGACAGCTTGTAGGCCGGGACCTTGTCTTTGCCTTTCGGCGCGGCGGCATTCATCTTCTCGCGCACCGCCATCAGCGCATCCAGGTTGCAATCGATCGTCAGGTAATAATGCGGGATCAGCGTCTTGGCGCTGGTCAGGCGCTTGGCGATGGCCTTGCGCATATTGTCGTGCGGGATTTCCTCGTAGGAGCCCGCCGGATAGAGCAGCCGCGCATCCGGCAGCGGCGCCACGCCGGGAATGCCGGCACCACCGGCAGCCGCAGCAGGCGCGCCGGCAGCGGGAGCTTTCGCGGCACCCGGCTTGGCGTTCTCGACATCGGCCTTGACGATGCGGCCGCGCGGGCCGCTGCCGCTTAAGGCGGAAAGATCGATACCCTTCTGGCCGGCGATGCGGCGGGCCAGGGGCGATGCAAAGATGCGGCCGCCATCGGACTTTGTCTGTTGGGCGGCTCCGCCGCCGCCGGCGGCAGGGGCCGGTGCGGCGGCGGGCGCGGCCGCTTTCGGCGCGCTTTCCGCCTTCACGGCCGCGCCGATGTCTTTCATGGCGCCGGAAATATCATGCTTCGGCGCCGCGGCCGGCAGATCGCCCAGCTTTTCGCCCTCGTCCAGCAGCACGGCGATCGGCGCATTGACCTTCACGCCTTCGCTGCCTTCAGGCACCAGGATCTTGCCGATTGTCCCTTCGTCCACCGCCTCGAATTCCATCGTGGCCTTGTCGGTCTCGATCTCGGCCAGGATGGTGCCGGACTTGACGGTGTCGCCTTCCTTGACCAGCCACTTGGCGAGCTTGCCCTCTTCCATGGTGGGCGACAGCGCGGGCATCAGAATGTTTGTGGCCATGACGAATTAAGCCTTGTAGCAGACGGCTTTGACCGCCTCGATCAGCTCGTCCACGGTCGGCAGGGCCAGCTTTTCGAGATTGGCGGCATAGGGCATCGGCACGTCCTTGCCGGAAACCTTGGTGGGCGGCGCGTCAAGATAATCGAAGGCATCCAGCGCGACGCGGGCGGAAATCTCCGACCCGATCGAGCAGACCGGCCAGGCCTGTTCGATGGTGACGATGCGGTTGGTCTTTTTCACGCTCTCCAGCACCGTATCCATGTCCAGCGGGCGCAGGGTGCGCAGGTCGATCACCTCGGCCTCGATCCCCTCTTCCGCCAGCTTCTCGGCCGCTTCCAGCGCCTGGCCGACGGTGATGGAATAGGCCACGATGGTCACATCCGTGCCCGGGCGGCAGACGCGCGCCTTGCCGATGGGCAGGACGAAATCGTCCAGCTTGGGGACCGGGAAGCTGCGGCCATAGACGATCTCATTCTCCAGGAAGATCACCGGATTGGGATCGCGAATTGCGGCTTTCAAAAGGCCCTTGGCGTCGGCGGCGAAGTAAGGGGCGATCACTTTCATGCCGGGCACGCTGGCATACCAGGCCGAATAGTCCTGGCTGTGCTGGGCGGCGACGCGGGCAGCCGCGCCATTGGGGCCGCGGAAGACGATCGGGCAGCTCATCTGGCCGCCCGACATGTAACGGGTCTTGGCGGCGGAGTTGATGAGCTGGTCCATCGCCTGCATGGCGAAATTCCAGGTCATGAATTCGACGATCGGCTTGAGGCCATCGAAGGCGGCGCCGATGCCAAGGCCGGTGAAGCCATGCTCGGTGATGGGCGTGTCGATGACGCGGCGATCGCCGAACTCGTCCAGCAGGCCCTGCGAGATCTTGTAGGCGCCCTGGTACTGGGCGACTTCCTCGCCCATCAGGAAAACGTCGCCATCGCGGCGCATTTCCTCGGCCATGGCGTCGCGCAGCGCGTCGCGCACGGTCTGGGTGACGAACTCGGTGCCTTCGGGCACTTCCGGCCCGGCAGCCACTTTGAACTGGGGCGCGGCAGGCGCCTTCTCACCCTTGTCGGCTACGGCCTTGGGCTCTTCGCTTTTGGGCTGCGCGGGCGCGGCGTTCGAGGCAGCATGCTTCGAACTCTTCGCCGGCGCGGCACCCGGAGCTTCGTCGTCGGCCAGCAGGATCGCGATGGGCGAATTGACCTTCACGCCCTCGGTACCTTCCGGCACCAGGATCTGGCCGATCTTGCCCTCGTCCACGGCCTCGAATTCCATCGTGGCCTTGTCGGTCTCGATCTCGGCCAGGATGGTGCCCGACTTGACGGTGTCGCCTTCCTTGACCAGCCACTTCGCGAGTTTGCCTTCCTCCATGGTGGGAGAAAGCGCAGGCATCAGGATCTCGGTGCTCATCAGGCGTAGATATCCGTATAGAGTTCGGTCACGGCGGGTTCGGGGCTTTCGGTGGCGAATTCGGCGGCTTCCACCACCACGCGCTTGACCTCGGCATCCATCTGCTTGAGGTCCTGCTCGTTGACCAGGCCGCGCTCGATCAGTTTCTTGCCGAAATTCTCGATGGGGTCGCGCTTCTCGCGCACCTCGGTCAGTTCTTCCTTGGTGCGGTACTTGGCCGGGTCCGACATGGAATGGCCGCGATAGCGATAGGTCTTCATCTCCAGGATGATCGGGCCCTTGCCGGCGCGGCAATAGTCGAAGGCTTCCAGCCCCGCCTGCTGCACCGCTTCCACATCCATGCCGTCCACGGTGACGCCGGGAATGCCGAAGGAGGCGCCGCGCTTGGAGAAATCGGCCACCGCCGAAGACCGGGCGACGGACGTGCCCATGGCATACTGGTTGTTCTCGATCACATAGACGACCGGCAGCTTCCACAACTCGGCCATGTTGAAGCTCTCATAGACCTGGCCCTGGTTGGCCGCGCCGTCGCCGAAATAGGTCAGGCACACCGCGCTGTTGCCGCGATATTTGTTGGCGAAGGCCAGCCCCGTGCCGATCGGCACCTGGGCGCCGACGATGCCGTGACCGCCATAGAATTTCTTCTCGGCCGAGAACATGTGCATCGAGCCGCCCTTGCCGCGGGAGAGGCCCGTCGAGCGTCCCGTCAGTTCGGCCATCACCGCCTTGGGATCGACGTCCTGCGCCAGCATGTGGCCGTGATCGCGATAGGCGGTGATCTGCTGATCGCCCTGCTTGGCGGCACCCATCAGCCCGACCACCACGGCTTCCTGCCCGATATAGAGATGGCAGAAACCGCCGATCAGGCCCATGCCGTAAAGCTGGCCCGCGCGCTCCTCGAAGCGGCGGATCAGAAGCATGTCGTGATAGAGCTTTTTCAGGGATTCAGAGTTGCTTTTTGCGGCTTCAGGCATGTTGGGGGACTGCCGTTTCTTTGTTTTGGAAGCTTGAGACGTGTTCTTTGCCGCAGCCTCCGAAACTTGGCAAGAACATTGTTATTTTATTGCGCTGCACCGCCGAACACTGTTCAGCAACATCGGCAATCTTGTTGCGGGAAAGGCGGTTATCCGTGAAATGTCCTGACGAACAGCCCGGCAACGGGGCGCGGAAAATGCCGCCAATCCTGCGGCAACGTGGCCAAGCCGGATCAGTGGCGCGGCAGGGCCACCTGGTTGGGGGCACCGTCCATCAACTGGGTGCGCGCCAGTTCTTCCACCAGGTCCGGGTCGTTCTTTTCCATCAGGGCGATGCGATGTTCCAGCCGCTGACGATTGGCCTGCAGTTCGGACAGTTGCTGCTGGCGAATGCCAAGCTGGGCCTGGGTATCTTCCAGCGCCAGGACCCCGCGATTGCCCCACACGGCATAAGCGCCGAAATAGGCGACCACCGCCACGGTGATGGCGGGAACAACCATGACGGCGAAAAATCGGGTGACCGAACGCCTGATTCGCATCCGCCCAACGAATCACAGAGTGATTCGCGGCGTCAAGGACGATTCGGTAAAGGATTCAAGGAACTTAGGGGCACCGTCATTAACGATTGGCCCCGGAACCGGTCAGGCGTAGAAGACCGCCATGCGTTGGCTTCCGACCGTCCTGAGCGTGGTGGCCGCTTTCCTGATCGGGGCGGCGCTGGCTGTCGTCACCAATCCCCGGCCCCTGTTCCGCGAGCTGATCAGCCAGGTGACCGGCACCAATGCTTTTGACCGCTGCATCAAGGCGGGGTCCTGCAATGCGGTGCGCGGCGGGCCGCACGATGCCCCCGCCCGCATCCCGCACTTCAAGCGCCAGGAAGCCCCGCCGGATCTGGACCGGGCTTAATTCCTTCCCCCATCCGTCGCAGCTCAGGGTGAGGGGCGGTTCGCGCTCGCGAACGAAATGGAAGCCGGCGGATGCTGAGGATCGCGCCGCGGAATGCGGCGCTCGCGCTCACTCAGCCGCGTAAGATGCTCCGTCCCGCATAGACCGCGGCATCGCCAAGCTGCTCCTCGATGCGCAGGAGCTGGTTGTACTTGGCCAACCGGTCCGAGCGCGCCAAGGAGCCGGTCTTGATCTGCCCGCAGTTGGTGGCCACCGCCAGGTCGGCGATGGTGGCATCTTCCGTCTCGCCCGAGCGATGGCTCATCACCGCCTTGTAGGCGGCGCGGTGCGCCATTTCGACCGTCTCCAAGGTTTCGGTCAGCGAGCCGATCTGGTTGACCTTGATCAGGATGGCGTTGGCGGTGTGCTTGTCGATGCCCTGCTTCAGCCGCTTCACGTTGGTGACGAACAGATCATCACCCACCAGGTTGACGGTCTTGCCCACCGCGTCGGTCAGCGCCTTCCAGCCGGCCCAATCGTCTTCCGCCATGCCGTCCTCGATCGAAACGATGGGATAGCGCTTGCAGAGATCGGCATAGACCTTGACCATCTCGTCCGGCGACAAGGTCTTGCCCTCGCCTTCCAGCACATATTTGCCGCCCTTGAAGAATTCGGTCGAAGCCGGATCGAGGGCGAAGAAAATCTCCTCGCCCAGCTTATAGCCGGCCTTCTCTACCGCCTTGGAGATATAGGTCAGCGCTTCGTCCGGCGATTTCAGGTTGGGCGCGAAACCGCCCTCGTCACCGACATTGGTGTTGAGGCCGGCATCGTGCAACGCCTTTTTCAGGGTGTGGAAGATCTCCGCGCCCATGCGCAGCGCCTCGCGGAATGACGGCGCGCCCACCGGCATGATCATGAATTCCTGGAAGTCGATGGGGTTGTCGGCATGCACGCCGCCATTGACGATGTTCATCATCGGCACCGGCAGCACATTGGCCTTGGGCCCGCCGACATAACGGTAGAGCGGCAGGTTCGCGGAGCTCGCCGCCGCCTTGGCCACCGCCAGCGAGACGCCCAGGATGGCATTGGCGCCCAGCCGCGCCTTGTTGGGCGTGCCGTCCAGCGCAATCATGGTGCGGTCGATCTTGATCTGGTCTTCGGCGTCCAGCCCGCACAGCGCATCGAACAGTTCGCCATTGACGGCGGCGACCGCCTTTTCCACGCCCTTGCCGCCATAGCGCTTGCCGCCATCGCGCAGCTCCACCGCCTCATGCGCACCGGTGGAGGCGCCCGACGGCACCGCGGCGCGGCCGAAGCTGCCGTCCTCCAGCCGCACATCCACCTCCACGGTGGGGTTGCCGCGGGAATCCAGAATTTCGCGGCCGGTGATGTCGAGGATGGCGGTCATGAAGGTTCCCTCACAGAATTGATGTGCTTCTAGGCGAGAGCGGCGGCGGGAGCAAGAAAGCCGGTCCGAACCGGGGTTTCGGACGTTTCCAAACGGAACATGCCGGGAGATTTGTGATGAACAAGCTGCATTTGTGCATCGGCCTGATGACGGTTCTGGCCGCTGCCCCCGCCCTGGCGCAGACCCGGCCTCAGCCCCAATCCCCCGCCCGGGCTGCTCCGCCAGGCGATACCAATGGCAACTATATGGGCCAGGGTCGCGGCTCGGGCCTGCTGGGCTTCCTCAGCCCGGAACAGCGGGTGATGTTTCTGCAAGAACAGGGCGTGCGCGGCATGACACAGGAACAGCGCCAGGCCTGGCGGCAACAGGAACGCCAGAAGCTGGCGTCCATGTCCGAGACCGATCGGGCCAAGCTGAAGACCGACCTGCAGAAGAAATGGGATGGCCTGCCGCAGGACCGGAAGACGCGCATCGAAGCCCGGCTGGCGAACCGCATGACCCAGCAGAACAGTGGCCTGCAATAGACGGCCGTGTGCGTTAGAGTAATGGCCGATCTTGCTGGGGAATCGTCATGACGCTGGCCGCGCCTGCCATCCTGCTCACCGCCGCCGTCACCGTCCTGGCGGTCCTGATCCTGCTGGCCTTCGCCATTCGCGTCGCCCGCACCCGCCGCAAGGTGAACATCTTCCCGCCGGCGATGATGGGCGCCCCCGAGCTGGAGCGCGCCTTGCGCATCCACGGCAACACGGTCGAGCAGATCGTGATCTTCCTGCCGGCGCTGTGGCTGGCGGCGCTTTACTTCCAGGGTTGGGCGCCGCCGGCGATCGGGCTGGTCTGGTGTCTGGGCCGCATCATCTATGCGGTGGGTTATAGCAAGGACCCTCGCGCGCGCTTTCCCGGCTTTTTCCTGACGATATTTCCCAGCCTGATCCTGATCGTGCTGGCGATCATCGGGATCGTGCAGGCTTGGATGGTGAACAGTTAGCACGGCTCCTCATGCTGAGCCTGTCGAAGCATGAGGCCGACGATCCTCACCCTTCGACAGTCGCTAGCGGCAGCGTAGTGCGACCAGGGTGAGGATTATTTTTTTACAATCGCGTCGATCTCGACCAATTGCGCCAACAGCGCCGGGAAATCCTTCAGCCGGACCATGTTGGGCCCGTCGCTGGGGGCATGATCGGGGTCCTGGTGCACTTCCATGAAGACCGCTGCTACCCCTGCCGCCACCGCGGCGCGCGCCAGATAGGGCACCATGGTGCGGTCGCCGCCGGAGCGGTCACCCTGCCCGCCCGGCTGCTGCACCGAATGGGTGGCATCGAACACCACCGGCGCGCCGAAGCCCGCCATGATCGGCAGCGCGCGGATGTCGGTCACCAGCGTGTTGTAGCCGAAGGAGACGCCGCGCTCGGTCACCAGCACATTGGCATTGCCGGCGCCGGTGATCTTGGCGATCACATTCTTCATGTCCCAGGGCGAGAGGAACTGGCCCTTCTTCACATTCACGCACTTGCCGGTATGGGCAGCGGCCACCAGCAGGTCCGTCTGGCGCGACAGGAAGGCAGGGATCTGCAGCACATCCACCGCCTGGGCCACCGCGGCGCACTGGTCGCGCTCATGCACATCGGTCAGCACCGGTACGCCAAAATTCTTGCGGATGTCGGCGAAGATCGGCAGCGCATTCTCCAGGCCGATACCCCGCGCGCTCGCGGCGCTGGTGCGGTTGGCCTTGTCGAAGCTGGTCTTGTAGATCAGCCCGACACCGTGCCTGTCGCAGGCCTCCTTCAGCGCGCCCGCCATGTCGAAGGCGTGGGCGCGGCTTTCGAGCTGGCAGGGCCCGGCAATGATGCTGAGCTTTTTGCCATTGCCGACCTCGGTATGGCCGAGCTGGACGACGGCATTGGGCTTGGCGACAGGCTGATGGTTCATGGCGGCATTTTAGAAGGTCCCTCCCCGCAATCCAACTCTTCCCAGGCCTGCATCGGACGCTTGACTCACGAATAAGTATCTACTTATATATTCGTATGCAGATAGACATGCGGCAGACCGGCATTTTCCGCGCCCTGGGCGATCCCACCCGGCGGGCCGTCTATGAGCGGCTGATCGCGCATGAGGAGACAGTCTCCGAACTGACGGCGCGCTTCGATGTTTCCCAGCCCGCCATCTCCCAGCATCTCAAATCCCTGCGCGAGGCCGGGCTGGTCACCGTGCGGCGCGAAGGGCGCGAGGCCCATTACCAGGCCCGGCCCGAAGGACTGAGGCCGCTGTTCGACTGGGTCGCGCATTACGAGAAGTTCTGGCGCGGCCGCGAGCCCCGCCTCAAGGCCGTTCTGGAAGGATTGGACGAATGAGCATCGCCACAAAGACCATCACTGTCGAATACGACCTGCCCTTTCCCCCCGCCAAGGTATGGCGCGTGCTGACCGAACCGAAACTGCTGGAAGGCTGGCTGATGCCCAACGACATCGCGCCCGTGGTGGCCCACAAGTTCACCATGCGCACCCAGCCGATGGGCAGTTGGGACGGCGTGGTCCATTGCGAGGTCCTGACCGTCGAACCGCCCCGGCGCCTGGTCTATTCCTGGAAAGGCGGCGCGCGCGACAACCCCGCCTACGGCCAGCCACTCGATACCGTGCTGACCTTCACCTTGCAGGAAAAGCCCGGCGGCACCCTGCTGCTGCTGGAGCATTCCGGCTTCACCGACCAGAACGAATTTGCCTTCACCGCCATGAACAGCGGCTGGCGCAGCCATGGCGGCGCGCGCCTCAAGCAGGTTCTGGAGAACCTGACCGGCTGACTACTGGATGATGGCCGCCGTCGCGGCCGCGCCGGCCACGCCCGAGAAGGGCGACAGCCAGTTGGAGATATCGGCGAAGAAGGTGGTATGCACCTTCACCACATCGCCCGGATAGATCAGGGTCGACTGGTTCACGGGCACTTCCTCTTCCTTGTCGCTGCCTTCGCGGCGCAGGAAGATCACGCTTTCCACCGCGGACGGATTGAAGCCGCCAGCCAGGGCGATGGCGTTCATCGCGTTCATGTGCTCGACATACGGATACTGGCCCGGCCGGTTGACCGCGCCGATCACATAGAAGGGCCGGTAGGTGGCGATCTCGACCGAGACGCGCGGCGATTTCAGATAGCCCCGCGCCAGGGTGCCCGCGATCACCTGTTCGAGCTGACGCGCGGTGTAGCCGGCGGCGCGGGTCTGGCCGATCAGCGGCAGGCGCGCATAGCCCGAACCGTCGATGGTGAATTCACCCGACAGATCGGTCTCGCCATAGACCGTCAGGCGCAGCTTGTCGCCCGGGCCCAGCACATAGTCGGAGGTGACCGATGCGGGCCGCGGCGGCGTGGCGCTGGCGGTTTGCACATTACCCGGCGCGGGCGCCGCGCCGGCTTGTATCGGTGGCGGCGTGAAGCGATAGCCGTAGGGCTCGGTGGGCATCTGCGGCTGCTCGGGCGGCAGCGCGCGATAGCCATAGGCCGGTGTGGCGGGCTGCGCCGGCGCCTGCTGCTGCGAAACCGTTTGCGGGGCCTCAGGTCTCTGCGCCTGCTGAGCCGGCGGCACAAATTGCTGCGGCATGGCCTGCTGCGGCACGGGCTGATAGCCGTCCGATGCTACGGGCTGGGGCGCGGGCGCAGATTGCGGCGCATTCTGGGGCGCGCTGTTCAGAGTGGAATAGGTGCCGTTCGGGCCGATGCTGGCGCCAGGCACGGGCGCATAACCCCGTGGTTCGGGGGGCGGCGGAATGCCATCACCAGGCGGCATGGTGTCGTAATTATCGCCGGGAAAACGCTTCAGGCCATAATTGTCGTTCGGGTTGGCGACCTGCGCGCGGGCATGGCCGAACAACGCGAACAACAGCATCCCGGCGAGCACGATACCCGTGGCGCGCATCAGGAAAAGGGAGAGGGACCGGCCCATCGCCCATCTTATAAGTATGGGCTCTTACCGATTTCCTAGCGGGCCGATTTCCTAGCGGGTGGTTCGGCGGGTTAAGGAACCCTTAAGCGCACTTAGGCCGGGCGCAGACATGCCCTCTTCCCTTGTGGGAGAGGGTAAAGACGCTAAACCAGCCGGCTCTTCTGCACTGCCGCCGCGATGAACGAGGTGAACAGCGGATGCGGATCCAGCGGCCGCGATTTCAGCTCGGGATGGAACTGCACGCCGATGAACCAGGGATGGTCGGGGATCTCCATGATCTCCGGCAGCCGCCCGTCCGGCGACCAGCCCGAGACCATCATGCCGTGCTGGGCCAGCTGGTTGGCGTAGTTGGTGTTGACCTCATAGCGGTGGCGATGGCGCTCGCTGATCTCGGCGGCGCCATAGACATCGGCCACGCGTGAGCCCGGCGTCAGGCTGGCGGGATAGGCGCCGAGCCGCATGGTGCCGCCCATATCGCCGTCGGCGACGCGGGTCTCCACCTGGTTGCCCTTCACCCATTCGGTCATCAGCCCGATGACGGGGTGCTTGGGATGGCCGATCTCGGTGGTGCCGGCGCCTTCCAGCCCCGCCAGGTCGCGCGCCGCTTCGATCACCGCCATGTGCAGGCCATAGCAGATGCCGAAGAAGGGCACCTTGCGCTCGCGCGCGAATTTCACCGCGCCGATCTTGCCTTCGGTGCCGCGCTCGCCAAAGCCGCCCGGCACCAGGATGCCATCCACCTCTTCCAGGAAGACCGCGGCGTCTTCGCGCTCGAAGACCTCGCTGTCGATCCAGTCCATATGGACCTTCACATTGTTGGCCAGCCCGCCATGGGTCAGCGCCTCGGACAGCGACTTGTAGCTGTCCTTGACCTGCATGTACTTGCCGACCACGGCGATGCGCACTTCGCCTTCGGGGTTCTTCACCCGCTCCACCACCTTCTGCCAGCGCGACAGGTCGGGCGGCGGCGCATTCTCGATGCCGAAGACTTTCAAGAGCTGCGTGTCCAGCCCGACCTCGTGATAGGCCAGCGGCACGCGATAGATGGTATCCAGGTCCATGGCCGGGATCACCCGCTCGGCCGCCAGGTTGCAGAACAGTCCGATCTTGCGCCGGTCATCCTCCGGAATGGGGTGCGAGGTGCGGCAGAGCAGGATGTCCGGCTGGATGCCGATGGCCCGCAGCTCCTTGACGGAATGCTGGGTGGGCTTGGTCTTGAGCTCGCCCGCCGCCTCGATGAAGGGCACCAGGGTCAGGTGGATGAACGCCGTCTGGCCGCGTCCCAGATCGTTGTGCAACTGGCGGATGGCCTCGAAGAAGGGCAGGCCCTCGATGTCGCCCACCGTGCCGCCGATCTCCACCAAAAGGAAATCCAGCCCATCGGTGTCGGCCAGCACGAATTCCTTGATCATGTCGGTGACATGCGGGATCACCTGCACGGTGCGGCCCAGGTAGCCGCCCTTGCGCTCCTTCTCGATCACCTGGGAATAGATGCGCCCCGAAGTGACATTGTCGGACTTGCGCGCCGACACGCCGGTGAAGCGCTCATAATGTCCCAGATCGAGATCGGTCTCCGCCCCGTCGTCGGTGACATAGACCTCGCCGTGCTGGAACGGCGACATCGTGCCGGGGTCGACGTTCAGATAGGGATCCAGTTTGCGGAGGCGGACTTTGTAACCGCGCGCTTGAAGCAACGCGCCGAGAGCGGCGGACGCCAGACCTTTTCCCAGGGAAGAGACCACGCCGCCGGTGATGAAGATTAACCGGGCCATGGGAGGCCAACATGTCGAAACACGAAGGCGCACTCAAGCACAAAAATGGAAAAATTTTTACGCGCTAACAGCTATGCGACTTGCGCAGTTCCGCACAGGCAATTTTGAGTCGCTGGCCAGGAGCGAGGAGCGTCCACACGCTGTCGCTATGGACGGGCAAAAAGCCCATGAGCGACGAGCGGTCCTAGCGTCAGCGTAGGACGCCAGAGGCCAAAAGTGCCTGTGCGCTATTGCGGCTTCGGCACCGAAGGCCCGATGGGCAGCCCCGGCGCCGGCGCGGGCTTGGCCGGCGCGTTCGTGGCCGGTGCCGGCGGCGCGGTATCCAGGATGGAGGTCTCGTTGCGGCCATTGAGCGCCAGCAGGTTCAGCGCGATGCAGGTCAGGAAGAACAGAAGCGCGAGAATCGCGGTGGTGCGCGTCAGGGTGTCGGCCGCGCCGCGGGGCGTGAACAAGCCGCCCATGCTGGAAGAGCCGCCGCCGATGCCCAGCCCGCCGCCCTCGGAGCGCTGCAACAGGACAAAGCCGATCAGCGCCACGGCGATGATCAGTTCGGCGACTAGCAAGAGCGTCTGCATGGTTGAGTAATTCCGCTTACTTTTAGGGGTCGCGCGCGGGGGACGCTGCCGCTTCCGGGCGGGGTCTTTAAAGCATTGGGCCGCTTTTGGGAAGTTCCGAGGTTTTGGCGGTAAATGTCCGAGAATTCACGCGAAAATCAGCCCGGAATCGAGGAAACTCTCCCTGCCGGGAGGGGCCAAACCCGGCATGGAGAACTGAATGCTGTCGCGCTCCTCCCTTTTGGCCATCCTGGCTCCCCTTACCCTCGCCTCCGCGGCCACAGCCGCGCCTTCCGCTGCGCCGGGCGGTCTGGCCCTGGTCAATCGCCTTTCCTGGGGCGAGACCGCGCAGGGCGACACCTTGCACGGTCTTTCGCCCAGGGCCTGGCTGGAAGGCCAGCTTCATCCCAACGCCGATGACGGCCTGCCGCCGAACGTTCAGGCGATGATCGCAGGCATGGAGATCTCGCAAAAGCCGCTGGAAGAAATCGCCATCGAGACCCGCCAGATGCAGCTTGCCATCCGTGACGCGCGCAAAGAACAGCGCGCCGATGGCGCCAGCGACAAGGCGGACCTGAAAGACATCATCAAGCCCTATCGCCAGAAGCTGGTGTCGCTGGCGGTCCAGGCCCAGACCCGCTCGCTGCTGCGCGATCTTTATTCCCAGAACCAGCTCAAGGAGCAGCTGACCTGGTTCTGGGTCAATCACTTCAATGTCTATGCCAGGAAGCGCGAGGTCGCCGCCCTGGTGGGCGATTTCGAGGAGACGGCGATCCGCCCGCACGCGCTGGGCAAATTCCGCGACCTGCTGGCGGCGACAGTCTTTCATCCCGCCATGATCCAGTATCTGGACAACCAGCAGAACGCCGCCGACAAGATCAACGAGAATTATGCCCGCGAGATCATGGAACTGCACACCATGGGCGTGGGCTCCGGCTATACGCAAACCGATGTGCAGGAACTGGCGCGCATCTTGACAGGGGTCGGCGTCAATCTCAGCGGCCAGCCACGCCGCCTGGCCGCGTTCGCGCGCGCCGACTATCGCACCGATATCGGCAAGGGCGGCTTGTTCGAGTTCGTGCCCCGCCGCCACGACTATGGCGACAAGCATTTCCTGGGACATGACATAAAAGGCGATGGTCTGGCCGAGGTGAACCAGGCCATCGACATATTGAGCCGCGAGCCCGCCACGGCGCGGCACGTTTCCCGCCAGCTGGCGCAGTATTTCTGCTGTGACGCGCCCTCCGACCAGCTGATCGACGCCATGGCCGCGACCTGGAAGCGCAGCGACGGCGACATCGCCGACGTGTTGAAGACCCTGTTCGACAGCGCCGAGTTCAACCAGTCGCTGGGCAGGAAGTTCAAGGACCCGGTGCACTATGCCGTCTCGGCGGTGCGCGCGCTTTACGGCAACCGGGTGATCGCCAATCCCCTGCCCCTGATCGCCTGGCTGAACCGGATGGGCGAGCCGCTTTACGGCCATGAGACACCGGACGGTTACCCGCTCACCGCGGCGAGCTGGTCGGGCCCCGGCGAAATGACCACGCGCTTCGAGGTTGCGCAGCAGATCGGCGCCGGCGCCGGCAACCTGTTCAAGCCGATCGATGCGGAAATGCTGGCCAATCTGCGCGCCAACTTCCAGAAGAATCCCGAGGCCAGTCTGCGGCTTCTCATGCAGCCGGGGCCTGGCGGCGGTGCGCCGGTGCCGGCGCTGCAGGAAACCGCCTATTACGCGGCCCTGACACCGGAGCTGTCGGCCACAACGAAAAACGCCGTCGCCCAGGGCACCAGCGCGGCCGACCGCAACGCGTTGCTTCTGTCCTCGCCGGAATTCATGCGGAGATAGCCATGATTGACGACCCCCTCCGCCCTTCGCACCGTTCGGCCTACCAAAGGTCCACCGGACCTTTGGTGGACGGCCTCAACGGTGCTACGGGCACCTCCCCCTCGCAGGCGCTGACGCGCGCGATGGGGAGGCGGACCTTCCTCGGTGCTGCCGCCGCCGCGCCGTTCTTCACCGCCGGCACGCTCTACGCCGCGCCGGTCAGCGGCCCGCGCCTTCTGGTGGTGTTCCTGCGCGGCGCCTACGACGCCGCCAATATCACCGTGCCGGTGTCGAGCGACTTCTATTATGCCGCGCGGCCCAATCTTGCCGTTGCCAGGACGGCAACCTTGCCGCTGGACAGCGACTGGGGCCTTCATCCGGCGCTGAAGGATTCGATCTATCCCCTGTGGCAGAGCAAGGAAATCGCCTTCATCCCCTTCACCGGCACCGGTGATACTTCGCGCTCGCATTTCGAGACCCAGGACACGATCGAGCTGGGCCAGCCCCTACCCAATGAAAAGGGCGGTGGCTCGCGCAATTATCAGTCCGGCTTCATGAGCCGCACGGCGCAGGTTCTGTCGGGCACAAAGCCCATCTCCTTCACCACCCAGCTGCCGCTGACCTTCCGGGGTGGCAGCCCGGTGCCCAATATCGCGCTGAACTTCGCCGGCAAGCCCGGCGTCGGCGGCCGCAATGCCGAACTGATCCAGGCCATGTACCAGGGCCAGGACTTGGCGCCGGCGGTGACGGAAGGCTTTGCCGTCCAGAATCAGGTCTATGACACCATCTCCGGGGAGATGATGGCGGCCAACCGCAACGCGGTTTCCACGCGCGGCTTCGAGCAGGCCGCCCAGCGCATCGGCCTTCTGATGCAGGACAAGTTCAACCTGGGCTTTGTCGATGTCGGTGGCTGGGACACCCATGTGAACCAGGGCGGCGCGGAGGGTTATCTCGCCGGCCGCATCGGCGAATTGGGCCGCGGCCTTGCCGCGCTCAAGGTGTCATTGGGTCCTGCCTGGAAAGACACTTTGGTGGTCGTGGTCAGCGAATTCGGCCGCACCTTCCGCGAGAATGGCAATCGCGGCACCGATCATGGCCATGGCAGCAGCTATTGGGTGCTGGGCGGCGCGGTGCGCGGCGGCCGTATCGCCGGCCCGCAGGTCGCGATGACACAGGCGAACCTTTTCCAGGACCGCGACTGGCCGGTGCTGACCGACTATCGCAGCCTGATCGGTGGCCTGCTGCGCAAGGGCTATGGCCTGTCGCAGACGCAGCTGATGCAGATTTTCCCCGCGGCGCAGCCGGCGGATCTGGCGCTGGTTTAGCGCCCCTTGTCATCCCCGGCTGAGCGAAGCGAAAGCTTCGCGAGGGGATGACACTATGGGTTTGCTGGCAGATTTAAACCGAAATCAACAAGCCAATGCCGCCTCGGTCATGCCCCGCGCCTTGATCAGCGCCACCGTCGCGTCGATCTCGGTCAACTGATCGGCCGCGGTCTTCTCGGGGTAAAAGACCTGGTGCAGCGATAGCGACGCATGTCCCAGAAGATGCATTGCCGCGTTGCGGTCCACGCCCGCGGCCAGGCCTTCGGCGGCAGCGCTCACCGCATGGCACCATTCGATGGCCGCCTCGAACTCGCTGTCCCGGCTGCGCGTCTCGATGGATTTGGACAAGCTCATCAGCCGGGGCAGATCCGCCGGCACCTGACCCGCTGTCACCGGACTGTCTTGCACCAGCCGCCACAAGACGCAGACCTGGAAGGAATCGCGTTTCAGCTTCTCGGTGGTCAGCTTCTCGCGCGCGTCGCGCAGCTCCAGGTCCAGCCGCTTGGCGATGACATCGCCGGTCAGCCGTTCCTTGGCCTTCATCTTCAGCGAGTTGGGCGGCTCGAACATCTCGATATTGGGCGCGCGGCCTGAATCCTTGCGCCGGTCGGGACCGACATAGTCGGTGGTGATGACAAAGCCCTTGCGCCGCTCCACATGGCCCTCGATCCGCTGGCCCAGCAGCGCGGTGGAAAAGGGCCGCAGCAACAGGTCGTCGGCGCCGCTGGAGATCACCCGGTTGATCATCTGGGTGTTCTTTTCCCAGGCCGTCACGATGATCACGATGAAGGGATTGTGCCCCGCCGCGCCCTGGCGCAGCTGCTGGATGGTGTTGCACAGATCCTCGGCGCCGCCTTGCGCCTCGCAGAGGGCGATATCGGGCGGATTCTTCTGCACCGACTCGACAAAGGTATCGATGGTGGAAACGGTTTCGGTGCGGCGAAAGCCCAAGGCATAGAGCGCCGACCGTGTCGCCGCGCGGTTGGACGGGACCGGGTCGTAGATCAACACATCACAACTGTCGAAAGACAGTTTGCTCATTACCCACCAAACGCTTTTCTATTTTTATGCGCTTAGAATGTGGGATGGCGCCTTAAGATTTTATAGAGCGAACTGGTTAAGCCGCATTCACGCCTTGAACAATGCGATGAAATTCCTCGGCTTTCAGACTGGCACCGCCGACAAGTGCGCCGTTGACTTCTGCGAGGTTAAGGATTTGCGCCGCATTGTCGGCTTTGACCGAGCCGCCATAGAGGATGCGCATCTGGCGCGCGCCTTCGCCCAGCCGCCGCACCAGGCAGGCGCGCAGATGGGCGTGCATCGCCTTGATGTCGTCGGCGGTCGCGGTCTTGCCGGTGCCGATCGCCCAGACCGGCTCATAGGCGATCACGGTGTTGGCCGCGGTCGCCGCCATCGGCACGCTGCCGTCGATCTGGTCGCTGCAGGTCTGGTTGTGATCCCCGGCCGAGCGCTGGCCTTCGGTCTCCCCGATGCAGATGATGGCGGTCAGGCCGGCGCGCCAGGCGGCCTCGGCTTTGGCGGCGACGTCCCGGTTGCTCTCGGCGTGATACTGGCGCCGCTCGCTATGGCCCACGATCACGTAAGAGGCGCCGGCGTCCTTCAGCATCTCGGCGGAGATGTCACCGGTGAAGGCGCCGCTGGCCTTGGCGTGACAATCCTGACCGCCCAGCGGGAAAGCCCCTTTCACAGCCGTGGCCGCCTGGGCAATAAGCGTGAACGGTGGACAGACCAGCACCTCGCAAGACGGTGCCTTGGCCGCCAGCATCCCCTTCAGCTTGTCCAGCTCGGCCAGGCTGGCCGAAAGCCCGTTCATCTTCCAGTTTCCCGCCACCAGCGAACGCATGGATAAATCCTTGTATTGGGCCGCTTTCGGCGGCAAAACCCGCGCCAAAGCTTCGCTTGCCGGGAGGGGTCCCCCTCCCTATCATCCGCCGCCTTCCCAGGTCACGCTTTAAGTCACGGATTCGCCGTCATGATTCAATGGATGCACGCCCTCTCCAAGTCCTGGGTCGCCACCCTTTTGATGGGCGGCCTGACCTTGAGCTTTGTCGTCTGGGGTATTGCCGACGTCTTCACCGGCTCATCCAGCACGGCGGTGGCGTCGGTCGGCGGCACCGAGATCGGCACCCAGGAATTCCAGCGCAGCTACAAGAATTTCCTGCGCAACCAGGGCCAGCAGATGGGGATGGAGATCACGCCCGACATGGCCCAGAAGATGGGCCTGCCCCAGGTCGCCCTGCAGCAGATGGTCGGCTCGGCCGCGATCGACAATGAAGCCGCGCGCCTGGGCCTGACCACGTCCGACACGGCGGTGGCGCAGTATGTGCGCGCCATGGCGCCCTTTCGCGGCGCGCTGGGCACCTTCGACCGTCCCACCTTCCTGCAGGCCATCAGCAATGCCGGCTACAGCGAGGACGCCTTCATCGAGGAAGTGCGCCACGAGCTGACGCGCGACCAGCTCACCCAGGCGGTGGAGGGCAATTTCGTGGTGCCCCAGACCTACGCCCAGGCGCTGTTCCAGTATATCGGCGAGAAGCGGGCCGCCGACTATGTGGTGCTGACGCCGGACATGGCGGGCAACCTGCCCACGCCCAGCGACACGACCCTGAACAGCTATCTCAAGAGCCACGCCGACAAATATTCCACGCCCGAATATCGCGACGCCGATTATGCGGTGATCCTGCCGTCCGACGTGGCCGGACAGGTCAATGTCACCGACGCGCAGATCAGCCAGGAATACGACGCCCACAAGGCGACCTATGTGGTGCCCGAAAAGCGGGACGTGCAGCAGATCGAGTTCAAGACCGAGAAGGAAGCGGCCGATGCCCGCGCCCAGATCACCAAGGGCATGACCTTCGAGGAGCTGGCATCGCGCCGGGGCCAGAAGCCCGAACAGACCTCCCTGGGCACCCTGACCGAATCCGACCTGCCCGATGCCGATCGCGCCAAGGCGATCTTCGCCCTGCCCGTGAATGAAGTGAGCCAGCCGCTCAAGACCGGCTTTGGCGGCTGGGCGCTGGCGCGGGTGACCAAGATCACACCCGGCTCCAACAAGACCCTGGCCGACGTGAAGGAAGACATCCGCAAGAGCCTGGCCGAGAAGCTGACGGCCGACAAGCTGGTGGACGTGGTCAATGCCTTCACCGATGCCAAGTCCACCGGCGCCAGCCTGAAAGAGGCGGCGCAGAAATCCGGCATGAAGCTGGCCCATGTCGCGGCCACCGACGTCACCGGCAAGAAGCCGGACGGCACACCGGCCGAAGTGCCGGCCGATCCGGAATTCCTGCCCGCCTTGTTCAAGGCGGACGTGGGCGAAGACACCGATCCCTTCGCCACCAAGGCCGGCGCCTATTTCGCCGTGCATGTGAACGGCGTGACCCCGCCCAAGCTGAAGCCGCTGGACCAGGTGCGCGCCCAAGTCACCGCCGACTGGACCAATGAGCAGCGCGCCGGCCTTCTGGCCAACAAGGCTCGCGAGCTTTCCCAGCGCGCGGCCAAGGAAAAGTCGCTGGACGGCATCACCAAGGAGCTGAAGGTTCAGATCCAGCACAGCCCGGCACTGGCCCGCAACACCAATGACGATCAGTTCAATTCCATGATGGTGCAGCGGTTGTTCAGCACCGCGCCTGGCGGGGTGGAATATGGTCCGCAGGGTTCGGCCGGCAATTTCATGATCGCCAGGATCACCGGCATCAGCCATCCGCCGCAGAATCCGCGCGACCCCGGCTTCCAGATGGGCGCGCAACGCCTGTCCCAGGCGATGGCCCAGGATTTCTCCATCGATCTGTCCAATGCCGCGCGCACCCGCCAGGGCGTGAAGGTCAACCAGAAGCTGCTCAGCCAGATGACCGAAAGCGGGCAATGAGCACACCCAGCGCCGTCAAGCCATGATCCAGCCACCGTTCGACGGCTTTGCGGCCGGCCATGCGTCCGGCCGCCCGCAGCTTCTCTATACCCGCCTGGTCGCCGACATGGAGACGCCGGTCTCCGCCTTCCTCAAGCTGGCCCACGAACATGATGGCAGCGGGATGGAAAACGCGTTCCTGTTTGAGAGCGTCCAGGGCGGAGAGACGCGCGGCCGTTATTCCATCATCGGTCTCAAGCCCGATCTTGTCTGGCGCTGCCGCGGTGGCCGCGCCGAGATCAACCGCAATGCGCGCCATGATGCAAAAGGGTTCGTCGCCGAGGCGGCCAAACCGCTGGAAAGCCTGCGCGCCCTGACGCGCGAGATCCGCGCCGAGATTCCCGCCGGCCTGCCGCCCATGGCCACGGGCCTGTTCGGCTATCTGGGCTATGACATGGCGCGCCAGGTGGAGAACCTGCCCAATCCGCCGCCCGATACCTTGGGCCTGCCCGACGCGATCCTGTTGCGGCCCACCATCATGGCCATCTTCGACAGCGTGAAGGATGAGATCATCCTGATCACGCCGGTCTGGCCGGATAAGGCCGTCGACGCGAAGGCGGCTTACGCCCGCGCCACCGAGCGGCTGAACGAGGCGGTGGCGGCACTGGAGCGCCCTGCCCCGCCGTCGGCCGAGGTGCCGGCAGACCTGCCGACCGGCGTGCCGGTCGAATCCAACATGACCAAGGCCGAGTATTTCGACGTCGTGGCCCGCGCCAAGGACTACATCATGGCGGGCGATGTCTTTCAGGTGGTGCCAAGCCAGCGCTTCCGCCGGCCCTTCGCGCTGCCGCCTTTCTCACTCTACCGGGCGCTGCGCCGGCTGAACCCCTCGCCCTATCTTTATTATCTGGCCATGCCGGGTTTTCAGATCGTGGGTTCCAGCCCCGAAGTGCTGGTGCGGCTGCGCGACGGCAAGGTCACCATCCGGCCCATCGCCGGCACGCGCTGGAGAGGCAAGACACCGGCGGAAGACCAGGCCCTGGCCGAGGACCTGATGGCCGATCCCAAGGAGCGGGCCGAGCATCTGATGCTGGTCGATCTGGGCCGCAACGATGTCGGCCGCGTCGCCAAGACGGGCGCGGTGAAAGTCACCGACAGCTTCTTCATCGAACGCTACAGCCATGTGATGCACCTGGTCTCCAATGTCGAAGGCGATATCCGCGACGGCCTGGATGCGGTGGATGCGCTGGCCGCGGGCCTGCCCGCCGGCACCTTGACCGGCGCGCCCAAGATCCGCGCCATGCAGATCATCGACGAGTTCGAGAAGGAAAAACGCGGCGCGGCCTATGCCGGGGCGGTCGGCTATTTCGCCGCCGACGGCTCGATGGACACCTGCATCGTGCTGCGCACCGCGCTGGTGAAGGACGGCACCATGTATGTGCAGGCCGGCGGCGGCGTGGTCGCCGACAGCCAGCCCGAAGCCGAATATCAAGAGACAATCAACAAGTCCAAGGCCCTGCTCGCCGCCGCGGAAGAAGCGGTGCGTTTCGCCAGCGCCGCCAGGAAAGGGCAGTAACGGCGCCTTTCGGGAAGGAACCGCCGTGACGTTCCCGCGTTGGAGACTCAAGGAGTTTCCCCGTGGCCTCTGCCCGCCTTGAAGTCCCCGAATTTGAACCCAGGTATGAGAGCATGGTGTTCATGTCTTCCAGAGACACGCTTCGCGCGAGCCGCACGCACGCAGGCTTCTAGCCGGGCGCCGTAGACCGGCGCCCGGCAAACCATTCCTTCCCTTTCCGCTCAACGAGCCGGCACGCGATGCGTGTCTGGAATGCAGCCGGATATGCGCGCCCTGCATGATGCCGGGCGGATATCCGCGTCTCTCGCTGACCGGAACCGGTCTGCGGACCATGCGGGAAGGCGACCAGATGCCCGTCTTCCTGCCGGAAAGCGGCTTTCAAAACTCCATCTCGCAGGTGTCCGGCAGCCCTGGAACGGGGAATTCCCGATGAACAGAAACATGACACGATCTCCCGTCACCATTGCGGAATCCGACTATGACCGGCTGGCCGAGCTGATCGAAATCACCAGGGACGCGCTGCCGGACATCAGCCTGTACATGCAGCAGGAGCTGGACCGCGCGACAATCGTGAGCCAAGCCGATCCAGCCAGCGTGCAGATGGGATCGTCTGTGCGCTTTATCGATCACGGATCGGGCAAGGTGCATGAAATCCGCCTGGTCTATCCGGTCGATTCCAGCCTGGCCGATGGCCGCCTGTCTGTCCTGACGCCGGTCGGAAGCGCGCTTTTGGGACAACAGGCAGGATCGACCGCCCTGTGCCGCTCTCCCGGCGGGCAAGTCAGGCCGTTGACGGTCGTCTCCGTCACGCCGCCCGCGGACGCAAGAGCGGCGCCATGAGGACTTCGCCCCTGCGCCTGCTGATCTATGGGCTGGTTGTCGGCCTGGGCCTGCTTTTCGCATGGCCCAACCTCCTGACGAAAGAACAGGCGGGGGCGCTGCCGGGATTTCTGCCGGCGCGGCAGGTTGCACTGGGCCTGGACCTGCGCGGGGGCTCACACCTGGTTCTGCAGGTGGATTCGGCCGCGCTGATCCGCGAGCGCCTGCAAGATGCGGCCGACCGCGCGCGGGACATCCTGCGCCAAGCGGGCATTGTCCCGGCGGCGATCGCGCCCGCCAAGGACCACATCGCGGTGCAGCTGGCCGATTCCAGCCAGGCGGCAGCGGCTCTGCGCGCGTTGCGTGCGTTGGGTGGCACTGCCGACGCGGCCGCCGAGTTTGACGTGCAAAAGCCCGCGCCCGCAGAGATTCGCGTTGCGCTCAGCCAGGCCGGCCTGCGCGACCGCGTGAATGCCGCGGCCGAACAGAGCCTCGAAATCGTGCGCCGGCGCATCGACCAGATGGGCGTTGCCGAACCCACTGTGCAGCGCGTGGGCGCCGACCGCATTCTTGTCCAGCTGCCGGGGGTGCAGGACCCCGGCCATGTCCGCACCTTGCTGGGCAGCACCGCCAAGCTGAGCTTCCACCTGCTGACCGAGAGCAGCGTCGGGTCCCGCACGCTTCCCGGAGCTGATGACGGCCAGACCTATCGCGTCCAGAGCCGCAGCGCCATGACCGGCGACCGGCTCAAGGATGCCCGGATGGGGTTCGACGAACGCACCGGCCAGCCGGTCATCAATTTTCGGCTGGACAGCAAGGGCGCCAAGCAGTTCTCCGATATCACGCATGCCAATGTGGGCCGGCCCTTCGCCATCATCCTGGACGGCAAGGTGCTGAGCGCGCCGATCATCAATGAGCATATCGGCGCAGGTTCGGGCCAGATCAGCGGCCATTTCACCACCGGCCAGGCAAACGACCTGGCGGCTCTGTTGCGGGCCGGCGCCTTGCCGGCCCCCTTGACGGTGATCGAGGAACGCACGGTGGGACCGGATCTGGGTTCGGACGCCATCGCGCGGGGAATGGAAACGGGACTGGCGGGCTTTGCCCTGGTCGCCCTTTTCATGCTGCTGCTTTATGGCGGCTGGGGCCTGTTGGCCAACCTGGCCCTGCTGCTGAACGTCGTCCTGACCTTGGCTGCCCTGAGCGCGATGGGCGCCACCCTGACATTGCCGGGCATCGCCGGCATCGTCCTCAGCATCGGCCTGGCGGTGGATGCCAATGTGCTGATCAACGAACGCATTCGCGAGGAAAGCCGCAAGGGCGCGGGCGCGGTGGCGGCGCTGGATCGGGGCTTCCGGCGCGCTTATTCCACGATCATCGATTCCAACCTGACGGCTCTTATCGCCACCAGCCTGCTTTTCTATTTCGGCAGCGGCCCGGTGCGCGGCTTCGCCGTCACCATGGCTCTGGGGATCGGGATTTCCCTCTTCACCGCCGTGGCGGTGGTCCGGGTCCTGATGATGGCGATCGTCCGGCGCAGGCGCCTTTCCAGCATCCGGATCGCTCCTCTGCTGCCGGCCCGAGTCATTCCCGATGGCACCACCATCCCCTTCATGCGCGCGCGTTTCCTGGGCATCGCCTTGTCGGCGATCCTGTCGCTGGTCTCGGTCGCGCTGTTCTTCTCGCCCGGCCTCAATTACGGGATCGATTTCAAGGGCGGCATCCAGGTCCAGACCGCCCTGTCCTCCCCCGTCGCGCTTCAGCAGGTGCGTGCATCGCTGGACCGGCTGGGCCTGGGCGAGATCTCGCTCCAGGAATTCGACGGCTCCTCCAAGCTGCTCATCCGCGCCGAGCGACAGCCCGGCGGCGAAGAGAAGCAGACCGCGGCCCTGGAAAAGATCCGCGCCACGATGCGCGCGCTCGACAAGGGCGCCGTCTTCGAAAGCAGCGAGGTCGTCGGACCCAAGGTAAGCGGCGAGCTGGCCTCGGCGGGTATCCTGGCCGTGTTTTCGGCCAGCCTGGCGATGCTGGCCTATATCTGGATCCGTTTCGAATGGCATTTCGCGGTCGGCGCCATTGCAACCCTGGTTCTGGACGTGACCAAGACGGTGGGATTTTTCGCCGTCACGGGCCTGGAGTTCAACCTGACCGCGATCGCGGCCCTTCTGACCTTGATCGGCTATTCGGTCAACGACAAGGTCGTGGTCTATGACCGTATGCGCGAGAATCTGCGCCTGTTCCGGGCCATGCCGCTGCGCGAGCTGATAGACCGCAGCATCAATGAGACGCTGGCGCGCAGCCTCTACACATCCGTGACCGCGTTCCTGGCGGTATTGCCGATGGCGATCTGGGGCGGTGGAGCGGTGGCCAGCTTCGCCATCCCCATGGCATTCGGCATCGCCATCGCCGCCAGTTCGTCGGTGTTCATCGCCGCCCCGATCCTGCTGTTCCTGGGAGACTGGCGGGCGCGGCGCCATCAGCGGCCGGCGAGGTTTTCCGCTGCCGCACCGATGGGGACCTGAACCTTGTTTTTCCGCAGAAAACGCCAATATCCATTGTAGGGCTGGGGCGTGGAGGTCTGAATGGAACGCCCGATTGCTTATGCGACCCCTTCCGGAGGCTTGGGCCGGAATCATCTCGGCAGCGCCACGCTCACGGTTGCGATTCACGCGCTCGCCATCTTCGGTCTTCTCGCAGCGCTCAATCAGCGCGCCGTCGTAAAGACGCTTCAGCTTATCGAGGTGGCCATCGACGCGCCCAGGGAGACGCCGTCCTCACCGCCCCCTCCGCCGCCGGCCTTGATAAAGCCGACGCCCCCGGTTGCCATCGTTCCGGAGTTCGCCGTGCAGCGCCCGGCGGTCCCGCCGCCTTCGATCACCACCGTCCCGCCGGTCGTCGCGGCCCCTGCGACGGTTCGGCCGTCGGCACCGGTGGTTACGCACGCGGTGCCCGACAAGCCGCTGCGGGCCATCATGAGCACGCACCTCTCCCCGCCCTATCCGGCGATCGCAAAACGTCTGAACGAGCAAGGGACCACGCTCATGGAAGTGGCCATTGATCCGCACGGCAAGGCCGCCCATTGCACGATTGTCACCAGCAGCAGTTCCGCCCGTCTCGATGACGCAGGCTGCGACTTCGTGAAAAGCCATTGGCGCTGGCAGCCTCCAACCCTTGATGGCAAACCCGTCGCGGCCAAGACGCGCGTGTCCATCAAGTGGGACTTGCGAGACGCCGATTAGCTGGCGCCCGGCCACGCCCAGAAAGAGGTGGGAGCCTTGATCCCGTCGTCAAGCCGCGATGCGGAAGGGGTTTATCCTCATGCCGACGCCGTGGAGGCATGAGGGTCTTCCCCTGCCCGTTTCACGGAACGCCTAAGTATCCGGAATTCCTGCTCAATAGCCCGCACGCCGCGCCGGCAAACGCCATATCGCGCGGGCGCGTTCCTGCGCGTATGATAGAGGGGCGAGTAGGGCTTTTTACCGGGGGCAGACCACCGAGATCTATCGGTGCACTTGCCCCTCAAAAGGAGTCTGGCATGAAAACACTTCATCGCCTTTTGCTTGCTGCCGTCATTGCGCCCACCACATTGGCATCTGCAAGCGCGCCGGGACTCGCGCAGCAGGCCACATCAAGATGGAGGCCGAGCCTGGAGTCCGTCATCGTCTCGGGCAAGGCCGCCAGGAATTACCGGCTGGTCCTGTCCGGCTCGCGCCTGGGCGAAGCCTTTATCATCTCGGCCTCGATGGAAGTCCCCTATTCCGATCTCGATCTGGCCAAGGATCCGGACGCGGACGAACTGGGCCGGCGCATCCGTGTCGCCGCCCATCTGGTCTGCCGGGAAATGGATATCAAATATCCGCCTGTGCAGTACCCGATCCTGGAGGGATTCAATTGCGAGCATGATGCAACCAGCGACGGGATGGAGCGCGCCAATCTTGTCATCGCCAGCGCCAGGCATTGACGGGATCGGGCCACACCAGGCGTCATCGGGGGGAAACGTGAAGCGTATATCAATCCTGGTGGCGCTTGGCGCCTCTATGCTGGCGGGGTGCCAGCACCGGCTCACCCTGGAGGAGGCGCGCGCGGCTTGCACCAAGCAGGGCGGCTTCCTGGTCGTCATTCACTCCCAGAAAATCACGACGGCCGGCGTGGGAGAGCAAATCGACAGCCCAGGTGACTGTGTCGCGCCAGACAAGTTCGGGACGACCGGCGCACCCGCGACCGTCAAGTAGATGCGGCGGACGCGCCGCGCCTAACGAAAACCTGGGGGCACGCAGGCAGCAAGCGAACTGTTCCAGGGATGGTTTGGACCGGGCGCACCGGGATAATAGGCCTGCAGTATGGAGACACAGGGCTTGCGGGCGACCTTGGCGGCAAGATCGGCGGACTGATGCAACTGGATCCAGTTGTTCCATCCGCCGGCCGTCATCACGACCGCGGCCAGGCCGACGCCCAACCATCTGCCGCGGCCGAACCAGGACGCGGCCGCCAGGATCGTCAACAGCGGGATGACGTGCATGGAATAGAGGAACGTCACCTGGCCATAAAGGCTGTGCAGGATGCCGTTGCCCATGAGCATCAGACCAAGCCCTAGGAAGAATGGCCGCAGGGCGCGGTTTTGGATGGCACCCGCGATGCCCAGGACAAGAAGCAGAACCCAGGCCGCCAATGCTGCGGGCCCCCAATAGCTCCCAGCCGGGAAGCTGCTTGCCTGGTTGGTCTCCACATACTCAAGTCCCTCTTTTTCAACCCGGATAGGCGGGGTAACCGCGGAGTCTATGTAGAGGACCTTGAGGTTGGCCAGCGGACTCCACGGTTTCTCCAGATATCCCCGTCGCTGCAGGTTCGGGCCTGAAAAGTTCACGGCGTCCCAGGCCAGGCCATGCGGATTCAGGAAAATGCGCGCATCCTTGAAAAGAAGCGACTGCGCAATGGACAAGGAAAGGACGATCGCCAGTGCCGCCGCAGTGATGGAAAGAAATCGCGTGAAGTTCCAACGCAGAGCGGCGGCAATCAGGCCGACCATCCAGTTCGTGACGGTTATGGACAGCGTCATGGCACTGGCGAGTATCCACCATCCGCGGCTGGAGGCGCGGCGTGCCAGAAGAAAGAGCGCGGGCAGCAGGGAAAAGCAGGCAATGGGATAAAGCTCCACCACGGAGCTCCAGAACATCGTGCTGGCACTGACAATGAACAGTCCGGCAAAAAGAGCGGCGATGCCCCGCGGCAGCGCGATCTGCCGCAAGACGAAAAACAGGACCGCGGGGTTGAGCGCGCAGAAACTGACGACGATGAGCCGGGCCGCCGCAAGCGGTGAGAAACCAAGACCGGTCAACAGGGCGCCGAACGGATAAAGAAGAATGGACGTGACCGGATGAACGGATGTGCGCCAATGGCTGCCGCCGGCATTCGTCATATTGTCGATGACCCGTGCGATATCGGCCTGGAACCAGATGTCCTGAAATTCCAGCAGGCCGTATGCGTGACGGATCAGATGAAAACCGAAAATCGACAGCGCCACCGCCAGCCCGCCCAGGACCGCTGCAATGACGAAATCCGAAGGCGTAAAAGCCGGGGCTGGACGTGCGATCGCGCCATCTTCGCTCTGGCCGTCCCGGTCGCCGCGCCCGTTGAATTTCTGCAAAACATCGAAAGTGTTTCTGATGACGGTCGGGGAGCTCACGGTGCGAGATCTTGAATTATGTGATGAGGGTGGCGAGCTGCCAGATTAGGCTGATCTTCCTTGCTGCTTCGTCACTTGGCCGGCGCTGCTTGCTGAACCCACATGTAATTGCCGTCAACCGCATGGGCGCGGCGCGCGTTGAGGCTGGTGTTGATGACCGCGCCGGATCGCTGCGGGTACTGGCTGACTGTCCGAAACCGGACAGGTGTCCGCTCATTGGCGAACACATGGAATGTCCAACCCAAGGCAAGTCCTTGAACTTGCGCTCATAAAGCTTGGCATTCACCTTGCTTAACAAGACGGGCGAGCCCCTGTCAGCCCTGCTGGCCCCATGCGTGGCACGGTTGGCTTCAGAACGCTCGCCATAAAGCGGTCGCGGACATAAGCGTCGATTGTGAGGGGATCATGTTTCGCCACTATCTCGCGACCGCCCTGCGCAGCGTCGCACGGCACAAGCTCTACAGCTTCATCAACATCGCCGGGATGGCAGTGGGGCTGACCTGCGCCATCTTCATCATCCTCTTCATTCGCGACGAAATTTCCTACGACAAGTGGATTGCCGGAGCCGAGAACCTCTATCGCGTCGAGGCCACGATCACCGAGCCGGGCCGCGGCCCAAACCGTGGAACCAAAATCCCGTTCCCCGTGCCGCAGGTGATGTTGCAGAAGATTCCCGAGGTCAAGGCCATGACCCACCTAATCCCGCAGTCCATGACGGTGATCAGCGGCAACCGTCAGTTTCTGGAAAAAGTGAATGTCGTCGATCCCGGCTTCTTCCGGGTGATCAGGCTGCCGCTGGTGGAGGGCAGTCCCGCAAGCGTGTTTGCCCAGCCGGAATCGATTGTCCTGTCGCAAAAGACGGCGAGAAAATATTTCGGCAACACGCCCGCCATGGGTAAGACAATCACGATCACGGGGGAAACTTGCGATCCGGAAAGGAAGAATTGCCAGACGCGGAAATGGCCACTGGTCGTCACCGGCATCCTGCGCGACCTGCCTCACAATACCCAGTTGCAGGCGGATCTGCTGATCCCCAACACGTCGGCCGCCGACCCGATGAGCCAGGACGAGAAGACAGGTTGGTTGATTTTCGAGGGCTGGGGCTATGTTCAGCTTGCGCCGGGCGCCGATCCGGCGGCCGTCGTCACCAAGCTCAAAACCATCCTGGACCGGTCGTTCGATCCCAAAAAGATGATCAATTTGAACATCCGGGCCAGCCAGCTGATGACGCCGGGTCTGGCGCCTTTTCGCGACGATCATCTGTCGACCGATCAGTATGGCGGCATGACGCCGGCCGGAAGCTGGACGACCGTCTACGGCTTTGCCGCCATCGGGGTGCTGATCCTGCTGGTGGCCTGCTTCAATTTCACGAACCTTGCCACCGCCCGCGCCATGCTGCGCGCCCGCGAGATCAGCTTGCGCAAATGCGTGGGCGCGGCGCGCCATCAGCTGATCGTGCAATTCCTGGGCGAGAGCGTGTTGATCGCGCTGCTGGCGCTGATATTGGCCCTGGCGATGGTGGAAGTGTTGCTGCCGGCCTTCGATAGCTTCCTGGGCAGACCCGTTGCGCTCGATTATCTGTCCGACTGGCCCCTGGTCGCGGTCATCCTGGCGATCGCCGTTGCGGCGGGTCTTCTCAGCGGTGTCTATCCGGCGCTGGTCCTGTCGGGATTTCGGCCCGCGGCCATCCTGCGCGGCCCCGTATCGGGTTCGGGATCAGGATTTTTGCGCACCTTTCTGGTGGTGCTGCAGTTCGCGGTGTCCATCGGGCTTGGCGTCGCCGTGGCGGTGGTATTTGCGCAGATATCTTTCGCCCGCACCATCGATACCGGCTTTCAGAAGAGCGGCGTGGTGATCGTCAACGTCGCGGATATGGCTTCGCCGACACGGGAAAGCTTTGCCGAAGCATTGCGGCGCAATCCCGGCATTTCGGACGTCACCCTTTCCGATACCGTTCCGCTCGGTCACGGCTCCCACTCCGACACCCTGCGCCGCCCCGGTGACGTTTCCAGCCAGGTGTTCCGGTTCATGTCCATCAGCCCGAATTTTTCCGACCTTTATCGCATGCGTCTTCTGACGGGACGGCTGCTTTCGAAATCCCGCGGAGAGGACAGGCACCGGGAGAAGACGCCTTTCAATGCCCTGATGAACGCAACCGGCGCCAGGCAACTCGGGTATACGCCGCAAAGCGTGATCGGCAAGACTTTCGTCGTTTCCGACGCGACCATGACGGTGGTCGGTGTGCTGGACGATGTTCAGATGAATGGCCCCAGACGGCCCGTCGAGGGCACCTTCTATTTCTACGATCCCGACCACTTCCCGTTTGTTTCCGTCCGGGTCCGCCAGCAGAATTTGCCGGCGACCCTGGCTTTTATCGACAAGACGGCGCGCGCTTTCGCGCCCACCATCGCCACACAGCGCCATTTTCTGTCGGATGACTTCGAGGCGCAATTCCGGGCCGATGAACGCCAGGGCGCAATCTTCGGCCTGTTTGTCGGCATCGCCATCTTCATCTCCTGCCTGGGCCTGTTCGGGCTCGCCGCCTTCTCGACCGAGCGGCGCACGCGCGAGATCGGGCTGAGAAAGACCTTTGGCGCGGGCACCCATGACATCGTCTGGATGCTGCTCAGGCAATTCTCCCTACCCGTGGTGATCGCCAACGCCATCGCCTGGCCGGTGGCCTGGTACTGGCTGCATGACTGGCTGAGCGGCTTTGCCTATCGCATCGCGCTGAGCCCGCTCTATTTCATTGGCGCGGGCGCTATCGCATTGATGATCGCCTGGGCCACGGTCTTCGTCCATGCCCGCCGGGTGGCCAACGCCAACCCCATTCACGCGCTGCGTTACGAATGACGGCGAAAATTTTTGGCATCCTGTGCAGCCTGGTGCTGATGATCTTTGCCATGCCGGCTGAATCGCAAGTGTCGCGGGCAAGCTGCGGCAATCCGGACCCGGACATCAGCATCGCCGCGTGCACCAGGAAAATCGAGTCCGACGCCGCGGACCTCAAGGCCGGCAGGGGCATGATGCAGGCAGCCGCCGCCAGGCTTGCAACCGACTATGACAGCCGCGGCGTCGCCTATGCGCAAAAAGGTCTCTACGACCAGGCCATCGCCGATTACAACCAGGCGATTTCCCTCTCGCCCAGGGACTTCCCCGTTGCCTATTTCAATCGGGGAAGTGCTTATAACAATCAGGGGCTCGATGACCTGGCGATCCGCGACTACACAACGGCCATAGCGCAGGAACCTGAGGGCGAGGGTCCGAACCTCAAATTGGCCGATATGTACGACTATCGCGGGAACGCCTACGAGCACAAAGGCCTACGACGAAGCCATCGCCGATTTCACCATGGCGATTTCGCTCAATTCCGCCTTGGAAAGCGCCTACCAAAATCGGGGCAATGATTATCTGCGCAAGGCACTCTACGACCAGGCCATCGCAGACTTCAGCGAGGTGATTTCGCGCGATCCCCGCAATATCACCAGCTATTACAATCGGGCCATGGCCTATGCGCATAAAGGGCTCTACGACAAGACCATCGCCGATCTCAGCAAAGAGATTTCACTGGCGCCCGCCGACGCCGGCGCCTATGACAGACGTGGCCTCGCCTATGCGCATGGCGGCCTATACGACCAGGCTATCGCCGATTTCACGCGTGCGATTGCGCTGAATGCCAAGGATCTTCCGATCCATCCCGTCTTCGCATCCCAATACGCCGGCGCTTATAGCCATCGCGCGGACGCTTATGAGCGTAAGGGCGTCCGAGATGCGGCGATCGCCGACTATCGTGCCGCGTTGAAGCTCGATCCGGGCGCGCAGCCGGCGAAGGACGCGTTGACGCGCCTCGGTGCCCCGCCTTGATCAGGAGCCTGACCAAAAACACCCCCGAACCGATTTCCCGGTCCGGAGGTCATGGTCTGTATCGTTGCTCTAGCCTGTTTCGCGCGTCAGCCGCGGCCGTAATACACGTCCCGCATGGCTTCGCGCGTGGCGCGCTGGACGCAATCGCGATCCTCGCTCGGATAGCCGCGCAGGCCAGGAACGCGCTCATTCAGCTCATAGCAAAGTTCACGCGCCGTATGACGAATGCGCAGCCGCAATTCCGAACGGTCCGCGGGGTTCGACAAATTCAGGTCCCCGATACTGACCGGGCGCGACAGCGAATATTCGGTCGGATTGATCTCGCCATTGATGCGGCCGACCATCTGCCGTTTTTCCACGCCGTCATAACGGTGATAGTAGGGATGGACGATCACGGTCTCCGGCGCATCGCCGTAATAGCCCGGTTCATAGGGGCCGTAATCCTGCGCCTTGGCGGCGCCGGCCGCGCACAGCAGGGCCGCGCCCATTAACGCGGAACCCAGCAGAGCAATCCTGTTCCTCATGGGAAACTCCATTTGTAGCGTTCTCTCGAGATTCAAAAGGGGGAACCGGCATGATGGTTCCTGACGGGGCACGGAAACCCCAGAATGGCCTTATTTAGAGGCGCGGAATCGTTGCACCCGGATTCATCGCCAGATTTCCGCCATCCATGGGAATCAGTGCGCCGGTGATCCAGCTTGAGGCATCCGATGCCAGCAGCACGGCAAGGCCCTTGATGTCACCGGGTTCGCCCATGCGCCCGCGCGGCAGCCCGCTCAGGAAGCGGTCGCGCAGCGCGGGATCGGCCGCCATGCGTGCTTCCAGACTGTCATTGATGACTTGCGCCGGCAGGATCGCATTGACGCGCACCCCGCGGCCCGACCATTCGGTGCTCAGTTCGCGCGTCATCTGGACCACGGCGCCCATCGCCATGACATAGGCGATATGCCCGCGGCCCATCGCGGTCATACTGGCGATGGAGCCGATATTGACGATGCTGCCGCGGCCGGCCACCAGCATCCGGCGGCCAGCTTCCTGGCAGGCACAGAAGCGGCCGAACACGATATTGCGCCAGGTCTGCTCCACCGCCTCCAGCGCAATGTCCTCCGGCGCGCCCAGCACGGCCTCGCCGGCGACATTGCCCAAAAAATCGATCCGCCCGAAGTCGCGATCAAGTTGCGCGAACATCTGGCGGATCTGTTCCGGCCGGGAGACATCGCAGACCACCGGCGCGGCACGGCGTCCCAGTTTCTCGATTTCGCCCGCGGTCTTTTCCAGCCGGGTGAGATTGCGCCCGGCCAGCATCAGATCGGCGCCGGCCTCGGCCAGCGCGATGGCCATGGCCCGCCCCATGCCGCTGGCCGCGCCCGATACCAGCGCCACACGCCCGGTGAGATCGAACAGGTCAGACATCAGCCGGCCGCGCGGGCGCGAACCATCAGGCGCCCTTCAGCCGCAGCTTCGCCGCCTTGGCGCATTCACTCATCACTGTGGCATAGCGCGCCACGCCGTCGGTGCCGACCACGAAGGGGCTCTCCTCACCCGGCTTGCGCTGCCAGCGGCTCCGGATCCAGGCCTGGTCGTACATCGAATGGTTGGAGAAGATGATGGTGGCACCGGCCGCCTTGGCGGCGTCGCCAAATTTCTTCACCGAGGCGATATAGGTGTCGAAGCGTTCGGGGCTGCGCGGGAAATTGAAGCCCATGCCGCCGGAATAGGCCACCGTCAGGGTCTTGCCATTGTCCTTGACGGGGAAAATCATCGACAGCGTGCCCAGGGTGTGGCCCGGCGTCAACAGGATGGTCACGGTCTCATCGCCCAATGTGACTTTTTGGCCGTCCGTCGCCACGATGTCGCGCTTCGGGACCCCGCCGGGCATGTTGTTCGCCTTGGTGATGGCATCCCAGTCCGGCCCTCCCATGATGATGCGCGCGCCATAGCGGTCCTGCAGCATCTTGGCGCCTTCGTCATGGTCGCCATGCCCGTGCGTGACGATCACATATTTGATGGTGGCCGGGTCCAGGCCCAACTTCTTGAGGCCGTCAATGATCTCGGTCTCGGCGGCGTAATGGTACATGGTGTCGAGCAGGATGATCCCCGCGCTGGTCTTGATCGCCCAGGCGGAATTGATCTTGGTGCCGACCCAATAGACATTGTCGAACACCTTGGCCGGCTCGGCATACCAGCTCTCGCGCGGCGGATCTTTTCTCGGCCTGCCGGCATTGGCGGCGCGGGCCGCGGCTGAAGGATCGGACCCATCGGCGGGCTGGATGCACAAGACTTCCAGGGTGCCGGGGAAATCCAGGCCGGCTGCTTTCTGGGCGGCCAACACATGGGCATCGACAGTATCGGCCACCGGCGCGGCACTCGCGCTCGCCAGACCCATCGCCATCAGAAGCGCCGTCAAACTGCGGATTTTCATCGCATTCCCTTCCCTGTTCGCCGCCTCTTGTGCCCCGGCTGGCGTGGTCAGGATGGGTGGGCCCGGATTGGCTGTCAACGCCGCTCCCGACGTGCGGGAATCAGTGCAGCGGTTTTCCGGCCGCGTGCAGTGTCTCCTGCAGCTTGCGCAGCAACTTCTGGGATTCAGCCAGCGGCATGGTAATGCTCACGGTCTCGCCCCATTGCGAGGCAGGCGTGCTGAAGTACAGCACCACGTGATCGTCGGCTTTCTGGATGTCCTTGAAATTGCGTGTTGACATGCGATGAACCTTTACGGCTTTTCCGCTGCGACCTGAGGCCCTTCCTTGCGCACCTGCTGTTTTGGGGCTTCCGGCGCGGGCTTCTTCTTTTGCAGCCAGGGCGGCATGCCGTGCGCGTCTTCGCCCGCGTAATGCGGCCGGTCGAGGGTCTTCAGGAAATAGTCCCGGCTGGCCAGGCCATTCATTTCATGTTCCAGCGCGGGATAGGACCCTTCCGTCGTGCCGGGCGGCACCGCTTGCGGTATCAGCGTATCGGTGCCGCGCATTACCGCTTCCTTGATGCCCTGGAAGGCCGCCTTGTGGCCCTCTTCCTCCGGCTGCCTGGCGATATCCATCGGCTTGTCGGGATCGACCACAAAGGCCGACGACATCCTGAGGCGATAAACGCTCGAGATCCCGTCATACCGGCCGGTCTTCTCGTTATACATGCCGTCGGCATTGCGGCGCAGAGCGTAATAGAGCGAGACCGCGTCCTCATGCTCGCGCGTGCCCTGCTGGCCGCCGTCCTGGGCAAAAGTGTTCTCGGCATAGAGGTCGCGCCAGTTGCGATAACCGCCCATCAGTCCGGTGGCGGAAAGGCCATCGGGCGCGATGTTGAGCCGGATCTTGGCCTTGGTGAAATTGGTGTCGCCGGTCTGGTCGTAGAACCAGGCGATGCGCGGGGTGTGCAGATGCTCCACCTGCTCGCTTTCCACCACGCCGCCCACCACCTTGGCCTTCATCCTGGTGTAGAGCGCGGTCTTGGGCAGGCGATAGGAATAATCGACCGTGATGCCGCCCCGCGCATTCTTGACCATCGAGTCGGGCGACCAGCCGATCTCCAGGGTGGCGTCGTCATCGTTCATCGGGTCCTTGTTGCCGGAGACCCGGATCACCATCGTGAACAGGCCTTCCTGCATCTTGTCGTTGGCGCGCATGTCCAGGGTGGCATTGCCGCCACCGCGCCAGGGCGCATCACAGCCCCAAGCGCGATAAAGCGCATTGTCGATGCCCTTTTCGCCATCGGGGCTGATGAAATCGCCCGGCTTGATCTTGCCGTCCAGGTTGAAGCCGTCGCCGATGCGGCTGGTGACCTGCGGCTGGCCGGGATCGTCGGCCGCCCAGGGATTCACATAGGTCTCGATGCCGCGCTTGTAGCCGCGATAGGACATGGCCCGCGCCCAGATATGGCGGCGGGTGAGCCCGGGGGTGTTGACCTTTTCCACGCCCGGCGGCGCGGTGATCCAGTCGACCTCCTGCTGGGAACGCCATTTCTGGCGCGCGATGGCAATCCTGGTCTGGCCGGGATTGGCGAGATGAACCGTGCTGCCATGGGGGCAGTCCACGCCGGGTTCGATTTCCGCGCCGCGGCTGTAATCGGTTCGCCCGCCATAGCGGAAGGCATATTCATAGGCGCTGACGACAAAGCCGCGCGTCCAGGGCGCGGCGGTCACGGGAGCAGTACCGGCCGTCAGGGCCGCAGCCGCCGTGCAAAGCATCAGATGCTTTTTCATGATCCCCCGTTTTGCGCGCATGTCAGAACGGACCGGCCGATTGCCGCTATTCGCAAAAGCAAATAGCTGCGATTCCCGGAAATCCTATGCCTGCCCGCACCGCTTGTCAGCCCGCCCCGCAAGGCCCTGCCGGGCCAGCATTTTTGCCCGGAGCGGTCCGATCCGGATCAGGCCCCGGGCGAGCCGCCCGCCGCCCGCTCGACATTCCGGGCGGCCCTGCGGATGGCCTGCGGGGCCTGGCCGAAGACGCGCGTGAAGCTTTGGCGCATGCGTTCGGGATCGGCGAAGCCGACTGCGCGGGCGATCACTTCCAGCGCCTCGCGGCCCTCTTCCACCCGCGGCCGGGCCATCTCCACCCGCAGCCGTTCGATCGCCTTGGCGGGCGTTGTGCCCGTGGCCTCCATGAAGGCGCGGCTGAACTGGCGCACGCTGAGATTGGCTTCATCCGCCAGCCGCTCGACGGAAAGCGGAGCTGCCAGATTCTCGCGCGCGAAGCTCAGCACGCGGCGAATGCGATCCGATCCCGGTTCCATCTCCAGCAGGGAGGAATGCTGCAACTGTCCGCCCGGCCGGCGGTAATAGACCACCATCATGCGCGCCACCGCGCGGGAGATATCCGCGCCGCAATCCTCCTCGATCAGCGCCAGGGTCATGTCGATGCCTGCCGTCATGCCCGCGGACGTCCACACGCCCTTTTCGCCCAGGAAGATGTGATCGCCATCCACTTGAACTGCCGGATACATGGCCTGCAGTTTGGGAGCGAAGCGCCAATGGGTGGTCGCGCGCCGGCCATCGAGAAGTCCGCTGGCGGCAAGCAGGAAGGCGCCCATGCAGACACTGGCGGTGCGGCGCGCGCCGGCGGCCGCGGCGCGGATGAATTCCACCGTCCGCGGCGCGATGACCTGGTGCGCCAGGCCGAAGTCGCCGACCACGATGAAGGTGTCGATCGCATCGGCTTTGGCCATCTGTGTCATCACCGTCAGGCCGGTGGAGCTTTGAATCTCCCCGCCCGTGAGCGACATCACCGTGGTGCGATAGCTGCCGGGCACCAGCGCCGCGGCCGCCGAAAAAGCTTCCAGCGGTCCGCTGAGATCCAGCAGCACAAAACCGGGATAGACGAAGAACGCCACATGACGCGTGATGGCCGATTTCATGGGATCAACGTCCTTTGCGGAAAAGAGTGCTGAACCTATGGTGTCTGCGAGTTGAACAACACATTGCGACAGGTTTTGGGCGGGAACAATGATCCCGGCTCGCGGGCGCCGTCACGCGCAGGTCGCATGAAAATATTACGACAGCGGGACAGATTCCCTACCACATAGAGGACCAGAGCGATGGGCATGATCAAGACTAAGGATGGCGTTGAAATCTTCTACAAGGATTGGGGTTCGGGCCAACCCATAGTTTTCTCCCATGGCTGGCCGCTGTCCGCCGATGACTGGGACGCACAAATGATGTTCTTCGTCGGCAAGGGCTTCCGCGTCATCGCCCACGACCGGCGCGGCCATGGCCGTTCCACCCAGGTCAGCGACGGCCATGACATGGACCATTATGCCGCCGACCTGGCCGCGCTGACCGGGCATCTGGATTTGCGCAACGCCGTGCATGTCGGCCATTCCACCGGCGGCGGCGAAGTGGTGCATTACGTCGCCCGCCACCAGGACCGGGTGGCCAAGGCGGCGATCATCAGCGCCGTGCCGCCACTGATGGTGAAGACGGCGGCCAATCCGGGCGGGCTGCCGAAAGAGGTTTTCGACGGCCTGATGGTGCAGCTCGCGGCCAACCGGGCACAGTTCTATTACGACCTGCCCGCCGGTCCCTTCTATGGCTTCAATCGGCCGGGCGCGAAAGTCTCCCAGGCCACCATCTGGAACTGGTGGCGCCAGGGCATGATGGGCGGCGCCAAGGCGCATTATGACGGTATCGTCGCCTTCTCCCAGACCGACTTCACCGAAGACCTCAAGAAGATCACCGTGCCGGTGCTGGTGATGCATGGCGATGACGACCAGATCGTGCCGTATGCCGACTCCGCGCCGCTGTCGGCCAAGCTGCTGAAGAACGGCACCCTGAAAACCTACAAGGGCTTTCCCCACGGCATGCCGACCACCGAGGCGGAGACCATCAACAACGACCTGCTGGCCTTCATCAAAAGCTAGCGGCGCATTTCAGCACACGGAGGACAGGATATGAGGATCGTGGTCATCGGCGGCAGCGGGCTGATCGGCTCCAAGACCGTGGAGCGCCTGCGCCGGAAGGGACATGACGTCGTGTCGGCATCACCAAGCTCGGGCGTCAACACCATAACCGGCGAAGGCGTGGCCGCGGCCGTTGCCGGCGCCCAGGTGGTGATCGACCTCTCCAACTCCCCGTCTTTCGAGGAGAAGGCCGTGGTGGAATTTTTCCAGACCGCCGGCAGGAACCTGTTGGCGGCGGAAAAGGCGGCCGGGGTTGGCCATCATGTGGCCCTCTCGGTCGTCGGCACCGAGCGGCTGCAGGACAGCGGTTATTTCAAGGGCAAGATGGTCCAGGAAAACCTGATCCGCAAAAGCGGCATCCCCTATTCCATCGTGCACTCGACACAATTCTTCGAATTCACCGGTGCCATCGCCCAAACCGGTACCGTCGGTCAGACGGTGCATGTACCGACCGCTTATTTCCAGCCTATCTTCTCCGATGATGTGGCCGATGCGATGGTGGCCGTCGCCCTTGCTCCACCGGTCAATGGCATTGTCGAAATCGCCGGCCCCGAAAAGGTCCGCATGAGCGATCTGGTCGCGCGCTATCTGAAGGCGATCAAGGACCCGCGCCAGGTGGTGGGCGACCGCCATGCCCGTTATTATGGCTATGAGATCGATGACGGGACCTTGGTGCCCGGCGCCAGTCCCCGCATCGGCACGACGCGCTTCGAGGATTGGCTCAGCCGGCCGCCGGCGCAGCGCTAGAAGGAGAAATGCAGATGATTGGAAGATTGGTTTTCGCCACGGCGGTCGCCGCGTTCTGCACGATGGCGGCGCCGGGCATGGCGGCGGACCAGCCGCATGGCGCCATGGCCGCGGATCAGCCGCACGGTGCCCCAAACCCCGGAGCCAAGGTCACCCTGGTCTTCGACCATGTCCTGCCCAATGTCCCCGGCAAGAGCATGCGGGGCGTGCTGGTTGAATATGGGCCCGGTGGTTCTTCGCCCGGCCACACCCATCCCCGTTCCGCCTTCATCTATGCGACAGTGCTGGAAGGGGCGATCCGCAGCCAGGTCAATGACGGGCCGGTGAAGATCTATCATGCCGGCGAGAACTTCTCTGAAAATCCCGGCGACCGGCACGGCGTCAGCGAGAACGCGAGCAAAACCGAGCCCGCAAAGTTGCTGGCCGTGTTCGTGGTGGATACCAAGGACACGGTACTGACCACGCCACTCAAGAAATAGGGAACCTGCCTCGCCGCCAGACTTGCGAAAACCCTGCATTGGGAGAATAAACGGTGCAGATTTCAGCGGGCGATGCAGGAACGATGGACGTACGCGAAAATTCCCAGCAGCATCGCTTCGAACTGCCGATCGAGGGCGACGCGATGGCCCTGGCCTATTACACGACCGACGACGGGCGCGTGGTTCTGACTCACACGGAAGTGCCCGCGGAATTTTCCGGCCAGGGCATCGCCAGCCGGCTGGCGCGCGGCATTTTCGAATTGCTGCGCCGGTCCGGACGCAAGGCGGTCCTGAAATGCCCCTTCATGGGCGAATTTTTCGCCCGCCACCCCGAATATGCCGATGTGGTCGAGGGCTAGATGCAGGTCAAGGAGGTTCTGCCCCGGGCAGGCGAGCGGTTGGCGGTCATCGATGCGAGCGCTTCCATTCGCGACGCCGCCCATCTGATGACCGGGCCCCACACCAATCTGGTCGTGGTCTGTCAGGGCGGCGCCGCCATCGGCGTGGTCACCAAGAAGGACATCGTCGCCGAGATCAGCAGTTGCAAAGCCTTCGATCTGGGCGCGCCGGTGGAGACGGTGATGACACGCGAAGTGACCCATTGCCGTGCTTCGGATCCACTCGCCGATGTCTGGAAGACCATGAAGGCGCGGGACATCCAGGCCATCCCCGTTCTGGATCAAAACCGCGTTCCGGTCGGCATCGTCTATGCGCGCGACGCCCTGCAATGCCTGCTGCAGGAAGTCGAAACCGATGACGAGCTGGTGCGGGACTTCATCTCCGGCGTCGGATACCGCTGAGAGCCCATGCCGAAGAAAATCCTCCTGCAGACCACGATCACCCCGACAGCGGACGATTGGGATATCTCGCGCTTTCATCTCCTGGCCGAATTCCTGGACGGACAAACCGATCTCGATGGCTCCAAGCTGTTCGCGGTGACCGCCCGCGATCGTGACGCGATGGGCGCGCCGGACAGCCTGTTGTCGCGGCTCGACCGGAGCGATTTCGACCAGATGTGGCTGTTCGCGGTCGACACTGGCAATGGGCTGACACCGCAGGACTGCGCCGCCATCGGGCGCTTCCGCCAGCGCGGCGGCGGGCTGATGGTCACGCGCGATCACATGGACCTGGGCTCGTCGGTCTGCTCCCTGGGCGGGGTGGGCCTGGCCCATCACTTCCACACCAAGAATCCGGAAGCGGATCCACGGCGGCGCCATATCGACGATCCCTTCACCACCGCGATCCTGTGGCCCAATTATCATTCCGGCGCCAATGGCGACTATCAGGAGATCACGCCCGTCGGCGACTTGCATCCGGTGCTGCGCGATCCCACCCGGCCCGGCCAGGCCCTGCGCTTTCTGCCGTCCCATCCCCATGAGGGCGCCGTCGGTGTGCCGCCCGGCGATGCCAGCGCCCGGATCATCGCAACCGGGCGCAGCAAGGTAACCGGCGTGGACTTCAATATCGCCGTGGCCTTCGAGCCGGACAGCAGCAATGGACCGGCGCTGGCAGAGTCCACCTTCCACCATTTCGCCGATTACAATTGGAACGTCGGCACCGGCGCGCCGAGCTTTGTAGACGAGCCGCCTGGCGGCGCACTGGCGGAAACGCCCGAGGCCATGGCCTCGACCAAGGCCTATGTGCGCAACCTGGCGCTATGGCTTTCCCGCCTGCCGGCCTGAGGTCAGCGGCTCGCGACGGTGGTGCCGCCCCGGCTCTTCAGGCGGATCGCCTCGTCCAGCGGCACCAGGGTGACGCCATGGTCTTCCGCCAGCCACTTCTTCAATAACGTCAAGGTCACGTCATGCGGATGGCCGATGGCGATGGCCACGCCGGTGCGTTTGGCCTGGCGCGCCAGCAGATCGAGCTGCGCTATGACCGCCGCCGGACGCTGATCGTCATCCAGGAAAACGTCGCGCGCCGCCGTCATCACGCCCGCCGCTTGCGCCGCCGCCATGACCTGGCTGCCGGGCCCGGTGCGGGAATCGAAGAAGAACAGATGGCGCGCCCGCAAGGTCGCCATCACGGGCGCCAAGGCGCGCCGATCGGCCGTCAAGCGGCTGCCCTCGTGATTGTTGATGCCGACGATGCCGGGCATCCGCGCCAGATGCCAGCCCAGGCGGCGGGCGATCTCGTCCACATCCATGTCATGTTTCAATGCCATGGGCCCGGGATTCTGCGGTCCCAGCGCTTCCATCGGCACATGCGCCAGAACCAGATGCCGCCCACGCGCAGCGATTTCCGCCAGGGACGGCGTGGCCCTGGCGTAGGGCAAAAAGGCCAGCGCCACCTTTTCAGGAAGTGCCATCGCCCGTTCGGTGCCGGCCACGTCCTCGCCCAGATCGTCGATGCAGATGGCGATCGCGGCGCGCGGGCGCGCGTCACGCACCGCAGGCGGTGGACCGTTGCGCGTTTCCCCTATGGCACGGACCAGCCAGTCCGGCATCGGGGAAGCCACCACCGGATAAAGCACCTGCGGTGCGAAATGGCTATCCACAAAATCTGGCGGCAGCGCGAAACGAACCACGCCATGAACGCCGTCGGCATCCCCTTGGGACAGGCCGGGCAGCGTGGCATTCAGGACGCGCGGAATGCCGGCGAGCGCCGCACTGCCTCCCAGAACCACGCCGCCGCCGAACAAGAGGGCAAAAGCAAGTTCAGGCAGATGCCGAATCAGTGATTCGCGAATCATGGCCCAGTCTCGCCAAAGACCAGAATCTGTCAATGAACGAAAGGGCTTAGTCAGCCGCCGCGTGCGTGCCGCCGCCGGAGACAGCGCGCCGGCAGAGCCAGACCATCCCGATCAGCACAATGCAGATCCAGCCCGACGCCCAGAAGATGTCATTGGCGGCGATCAGATAGGCCTGGCGGGTGACAGTACCGGCCAACAATGCCTCGGCGCTCCGTTCCGGCAGGCCCAGCGCGTGCAGATGCGCCAGCGCGGCCCGGAAGGCAGGGTTGAAGCTGTTGGTGAGGTCCGTGATCCGGCTTTGATGCAGCGCCTCGCGCCGGTCCCACAAAGTCGTGACCACCGAAGCGGCGAAGCCGCCGCCGGTGATGCGGGCAAAGTTGGAAAGACCGGAGGCCAGCGGAATGCGGTGCGGCGGCACGCCATCCAGCAGGATGGTGATCATGGCCAGGAAGAAGGTCGCCAGCGAGACACCCTGGACCAGCAGCGGCAGCATGTAATCCAGGAAGCTCAGGTCATTGGTGAAGTTGGCGCGCATCAGGAAGGAGACGCCGAAGGCGACAAAGGCCACGCTGGCGATGATGCGGGCATCGACTTTGCTGAGCAGCTTGGACGACAAAGGCGTCAGCAGCACGGCGATGACACCCGCGGGCGCCGCCACCAGCCCCGCCCAGGTCGCGTTGTAGCCGACCTGGGTCTGCAGCCATAGCGGCATCAGCAGATTGCCCGCGAAGAACACGGCATAGCCCAGACAGAAGGCCAAGGTGCCCAGCGCGAAGTTGCGGCCCTTGAACAGCGACAGGTCCACCACCGGATTCTTTTCCGTCAGCTCCCAGATCAGGAAAGCAAGGAAGCCGACGCCGGTCGTGATCGCCAACAACACGATCTCGGTGGAGGAGAACCAGTCCAGGTCCTTGCCCTGGTCCAGCATCACCTGCAGCGCACCGACCCATACGATCAGCAGACCCAGGCCCACCACATCAATGGGCAGCTTGCGGGTCGGGGTCTCGCGCGCCTTGAGATTGGCCCAGGTGATGGCGGTGACCACCAGCCCCACCGGCACATTGATCAGGAAGATCCAGCCCCAATGATAGTTGTCGGAGATATAGCCGCCCAGGATGGGGCCGCAGATCGGCGCCACCAGGGTGGTGATGGACCAGATGCCCAGCGCGGTGCCGCGCTTGTTGGGCGGGAAGATCGAGATCAGCAGCGCCTGGCTGCCCGGGATCATGGGACCGGAGACCCCGCCCTGCAGCACGCGAAAAACGATCAGCGAGGAAAGGCTCCAGGCGATGCCGCAAAGAAAGGATGCGATGGTGAAAGCCAGCACCGAAAAAGTGAAAGTGCGCACCACGCCATAGCGGCCCATCAGCCAGCCGGTCAGCGGCACGCCGATGCCGTTGGCCACGGCGAAGGCGGTGATCACCCAGGTGCCCTGGTTGGCCGAGGTTCCCAGATTGCCGGCGATGGTCGGCAGGGAGACGTTGGCGATGGTGGAATCCAGCACCTGCATGAAGGTGCCCATCGCCAGCACCAACGCGGTGACAGCAAGCTGACCGCCGGCCAGCGGCTTCATCTCGCCTGACGTGCCGGGATTGCTCACGTGGCGCCATTCTCTTTCAGGATGCGGGCGATCAGCGCATCGGCGACGGGGCCGCTGTCTTCGCCGGTGTTGGCGCGGGTGGTGCCGGCGCCAACCCGGGTCGTGACGAGGGGACCGGACTGGTCGCGCACATCGGCATCCACCGTCACCGACAGGCCCACGCGCAGCGGATGATCGCGCAGATCATTGGGATCCAGCGCCACGCGCACCGGCACGCGCTGGACGATCTTGATCCAGTTGCCGGAGGCATTCTGCGGCGGCAGCAGCGCGAAGGCCGAGCCCGAACCCGCGCCCAGGCCTTCGATATGGCCATGATAGGTGACGCCACCGCCATAGATGTCGGCCTTGACCGTCACCGGCTGGCCGACCCGCATGCGGGCAAGCTGCACTTCCTTGAAGTTGGCATCGATCCAGACATGGGAGAGCGGCACCACCGCCATCAGGGGCGTACCGGCCGCGACCTGCTGGCCGGCCTGCACCGTGCGCTGGGCGATCACGCCGTCCAGCGGCGCGATGATGCGCATATGGCCATAGACGATCGCCGCGGCGCGCAACTGGGCTTCCGCCGCCAGCACGTCAGGATTATGGGCGACATCGGCGCCTTCGATGGTGGCGCGCGACTGATGCAGGCTGCCTTCGGCGGTACGCACCGCGGCCTGGGCGGCGGCGACGGCATCGCGGGCATGGGCCAGTTCCTCAGCCGAGACGGACTCCGTGGAAAACGCCTTCTGCCGGCGTTCATAGTCGCCTTGTGCCTGGGCCAAGTTCACCCGCGCCTGGTTGAGCTGGGCATCGCTGGCGTCGGTGCGGGAGAACTGCGCCCGCACACTGCGCACCACCCGCGCCAGATTGGCTTCCGCCGCCTGCAGGTTCACGGTGGCGACGGCCGGATCCATTTCCACCAGCAATTGGCCCTGTTTCACCGTCTGGGTGTTGTCGGCATGCAGCGCCAGCACCGTGGCATTCTCCTTGGAGGTGATGGTCACCACATTGCCGGCGACATAGGCATCGTCGGTGCTTTCGAAATAGCGGGAATAAAGCAGCCAATAGACGCCATAGGCGACGGCGCCGATCAGCACCACGGCGCCCAGAATGGCGAACCAGAAGCGGCGCTGACGGCCGGGACGTTCGGTTGTATCAGTCATGGGAATAGTCCTTGGCAAGGCGGGAATAGCTGTTGTTCGGCTCATAGGTGCCGCCAACCGTCAAAAGCAACGTGATGCGCTGCTGCGCGGCAGTGGCGGTGACGCCGGCCAGCGACTGGCGTGCCTGCAGCAGGGTCGCTTCCGCCGTCAGCATGGGAAGCTGGGTGGCAAGGCCGCTGCGATAGCGGTCTTCCGCGATCTTGAAGGCGCGCTCGGCCTGATCCACTGCCGCGGCCTGCTGAACACGCTGCGAAGCGAGACTCTTCACCTGGGTCATGGCATCCGCCGTCTGCTTGATGGCGTTCAGCACCGCGCCGTTATAGTCGGCGACCGAGGCATCCAGGTCGGCTGTGGCGTTGGCATACTGGGCCTTCAGCTTGCCGGCATCGAAGATGGGCAGATGAAGGGCCGGCCCGATGCCGGCGGTGAAAGCATCGCCCGTCAGCAGATTGGAAAGACCGATGGCCTGGAAACCCACCAATGCCGCCAGATTGATGTCGGGATAGAAGTCGGCATGGGCCGCCTTGCGCCCTTCCATCGCCGCATCCACCCGTGCCCGCGCCGCCAGAATGTCCGGGCGCCGCGCCAGGAGGTCGGCGGGGAGCTTGTCCGGCAAAGGCAGCGCCACATCCAGATTGGGCGTGGGCCGCTTGATATCGGCATAAGCCTCGGCGCCCTGCCCCGCCAGCGCCGCGATGGCATGCACATCCATCTCGCGCGCCGCGGCGAAGCGGAGTTGATCGGCCTTGGCGATGGAAAGCAGCGCGCGGGCCTGGGCCAGGTCACTGCCATTCTCCAGTCCCGCGTCGAAGCGGCCCTGCGTGATCTTCAATATCTCTTCGCGCTCGCGCACCGTGGCGTCGGCGATGTCGCCATACTGATAGTTGAGCAAAAGATTGATATAGGCCTGGGCGAAGGCGCCCGACAGCGCCAGCCGCGCGGCATCGGCATCCAGTGCCGCGGCTTCGGTCTTGTCGCGCGCCCGGGCGATCAGCGCTTCCTGCTTGCCCCAGAAATCCAGATTCCAGGAGAAGTTCGCGGCCAGCGAGCCGAACCAGCGCCAGGTCCCGCCATAAGGCGGCGGAATGATGTAGTCCTTGCTGAACAGCGTGCGTTGCTCGCTGCCGTCGAGGGTGACCTGCGGCAGGTCTTCGGCCTGGTTGACGGCAAGCTGGGCCTGGGCCGCGCGCATGCGCGCCAGTGCCCCGGCCAGGGTCGGATTGTTGGCGACGACGGACGCCGCCAGCCGGTCGACCTGCGGATCGGCAAACGCCTTCCACCAGTCGGCGCCGACCTGGGGCGCGGGGGCGCCTTCAAGACCGAGCTTGTCCTGTTTGACTTGCGCGACCTGGGGCGTGGTGGGCGGGGTGGCGACGCAGGCGGTCAGCAACAGCGCCGAAAGCAGCGAGAGCGTTTTTCTCATGATGCGGACTTCGTCTTCTTGGACTTGAGGATCGGAACATCGGAGATCAGCAGGGTCGCCTTGCCCTTCTTGCCGCCGCGGGCTTCGGCGGCCATCACCAGGCGGGTCAAAAGACCGATCAGGGTGTCGATCTCGACATGGGTGAAACCGGCCAACAACCCGTTCCACATGTTCATCACCCGGGGGCCGAGCGATTCCACCAGCGAACGGCCGCGCGGGGTCAGCGACAATGTCACCACCCGCCGGTCGGTTTCGCTGCGATTGCGGTTCACCAGGCCTCGCTTGACCATCTCGTCTACAAGACGAGTCAAGGACCCCGCATCGTGACAGATATTATGTGCCAGATCGCCGGCGGTGCGGATGCGGCCGTCATGCAGGGCCACCAGAGTGGTCCATTGTGAAAATGTCAGCTCCGCATCCTCGAACAGCGCTTCCATCTGCGGCAGCACCCGGTTGGTGCACATCCGCATCAGATACCCGACGGAATTGCGCATGCTGTAATTGGCCGGCGCGTAATACGGTTTCATCGGCAAGACCCCATTGTCCGCAGGGATAATATTTGCACGAACAATATTTGCTTGGGCAAGCATATAGGCCTGTGCCAGAGGCGGCACAACCGGGCTTTTGCGCACAGGCAGGATTGCGCAAAGTGCAGAGCCTGAAATGTCCGAGTCGGATGCCGTCATTCGTATACATCCTGAAATGCGAAAATCCGCCCGGCCGGATCACCACCTATGTCGGCTGGACCCTGGATCTGGAACGGCGGCTGGCCGAGCATAATGGCAAGAAGAACGGTGCCCGCTTCACCCGGGGCCGCGCCTGGGCCCTGGTCTATGCCGAGAAGCACCGCACCCGCAAAGGCGCCATGCGCCGGGAAGCCATGCTCAAGCGCGACAAAAAATTCCGCGCCCTGCTGCGCCAGAGTTAGCGTCGGTGCTAGCGTTGCGGCGATGAAGAGATTCCTTGCTGTCAGCCTCTGCACCGTTCTGGCGCTGCCTGCTGCCGCGGCGCCACGCAACGACAAGCTCTATGCCGCCGTGGAAGCCAACCGCGCCGGCTTTCTCGATCTGCTCAGCCAGATCGTGAATATCGATTCCGGCACCTTCGACGAGGCAGGCGGCGACAAGGTGCTGGCGCTGCTCACCCAGCGCCTGACCGCGCTGCGCGGTGATGTACGGCGCGAGCCGGCGGAAGCACCCGGCCTGCCCGCCAATCTGGTGGCGGTGTTTCACGGCGCCGGCAAAGGGCACATTCTGGTGATCGCCCATGTCGACACCGTGTTCGGCCCGGGCACCGTGGCGCAGCGGCCCTTCCGCATGGACAGCGCGCGCGCCTATGGTCCCGGCGTGGGCGATGAGAAAGCCGGCGTGGTCAGCGCCATCACGGCGATGAAGCTGCTGCATGACATCGGCTTCAACAAGTTCGGCACCATCACCCTTCTGCTCGAGACCAGCGAGGAGCGCGGCTCTCCGGGCACCACCCAGCTGATCAAGACCCTGGCGGCGCAGAACGATGTGGAGTTCAACATGGAGCCGGGCGATCCGCCCGACGCCCTGACCGTTTGGCGCAAGGGCTCGCAGGTGATCCATATCCGTGTGAAGGGCCGCGCCGCCCATGCCGGCATGGCGCCGCAGGATGGCCGCAATGCCGCGACCGAGCTGATCCACCAGATCGACAGCATCAGGAATCTTGTGCCGCTGTCGGGCGACGGGCCGACGCTGAATCTGACCGTGCTCAGGGCGGGCGAGCGCACCAACGTCATTCCGGACGAGGCAGAGGCCATGTTCAGTCTCAGGGTGCGGACGCTTGAGCAGCGCGACGAGATCCTGGCCAGGCTGCGCGCCGCCGCGACGACGACCGCCGTGCCCGACACCAGTGTGACGGTGAGCGCCGATCCCGGCTATCCGCCGCTGATCGAGACGGCGGCCGTGGACGGGCTGGCAGCCCGCGCGGAGGCCATCTATGCCGAGCTGGGCAAGACCCTGGCCAGGTCCGGCAATGGCGGGGCGTCGGAATCCGCGGTCGCGCAATCGGTGGGCACGCCGGCACTGGACGGTTTGGGCCTGGTGGGCGGGGACTTCCATACCGACAAGGAATGGATCGACCTCACCAGCCTGACGCCGCGGCTTTATCTCTTCACCCGCCTCTTGATGGAAATGGGCACCAATCCGCCCAAGCGCTGATCACAAATCGCCTTCACCATCGGGTCCCGCCAACAAATTGGGCAGGTCCGCGAGCCGATCGGCCAGGCACCAGATCGCTTTCAACTGCAGATAGGCAACCCTGCGAGTTGTGGAACCCGCGAGCCAGGCATCCAGTCCATTCCGCTCCTCCGCGGTCAACCCGCGGTCTTCACGGGCCAGCCATCTGGCGGCAGTCTTCTCGTTTTCCTCGGCAGACACAGCGGCGTCCGGAAGAAATCATGGGTGCGCGCGCGATAAACATCGCGGCACATTCAAACCCGCTCGAACCAACGACATGTGTTTCATACCGTCAGGGCAGATCGATCCGGCGGTTCATCGAATGCCTCCCAGCCAGATGAGCAGGGCATGAATCGAATGTGTCGGTGCCGTTGCCACAACCAGGGTGGCCAATCCCACCAGGGCCGCGACCAGAAAGCCGATCTGCGCCGCCGCCCCGATCAGGAAGAAGCGCTGGTTGGTCTGGATATTGGCTTCATCGTCCAGCAGCCCGTCCTGCCGGAAGCGCTCGGGATAGAGCGGCGCGACATGGGCGCGCTGGACCTTGCGCCACTGACCGCGCGGACTTTGCGCGCGGCTGGCGACCTCGGCCTGCAGCGCCGCCCAATTGGCAAAGCCATATTCGCGGGCGATCACGCCTTGTGCCTCGGCCAGCCGCGTTGCCGGCGCTTTGGCCCGCATGGCGGCAAGCCGGGCCTTGGCCTGTTTGCGCAGGTGATCGGGATGGGGAACGCCGGGCAGCTGTCGTTTGCCATTGTTGCCGGTCATGGAGACCTGCCTTCCTGGGGACCGGATTGGGGCAGCCGGGCCAAGAATGCCTCCATCTCCCGCACCACCTCATCGGGATTGGATCTGAACACGGCATGCAGGGCGTTCGGCATGACAACCACATGCGCCTTGGGATTGCCCGCCCGGTATCGCTCGGCCAGGCCGGCATTGGCGATCTTGTCCACCGCGGTGAAGTATTCCAGCATGGCAGCTGATGGCGCCTTCGGCGGCGGCGCATGTGGTGACGCAAAGATCGCCAGGACCGGTACTTTGAGGGACCCAAACTTCTCGATGCCGTCCAGAATGGCCTGGTTGATTTTGACTTGCGGCGACTGGGGGGCACCCGGCGGCGGCGCGGGCATCGGCGGCGCGGCCGGCATCTTGCGCATCCCCGCCTGGGACGCGATCAGATCCTGGCGAAGTTGCGGCAGATCGCTGCTGAGCAGCGCGTCGATCGCGGACACGCCCTCCTGCGGCTTCAGCCAGAGCGGCGTCAGAGCCTTTATTTTCTGCTGCAGGGCCTTGATGTCCATGGTCAGATTGGCGTTTGCGGGATTGAGGGTGCCGGGCGTGTAATAGGCATAGGCATAGGCGGCATCCAGATAGATGACACCCGCCAGCCTGTCGGGATGCCGATCCGCCACCGAACTCAGTTCTTCGCCGGCCAGCGAAGCCCCAACAAGCACGGGATGATCGAGCTTCAAGGTGTCGATGACCGCCAGGACGTCATCGCCCAGCCGCTCGGCAGTATAGTTACTGCTGTCCGGCGAGGGCTTGCTGGACGCCCCGAAGCCGCGCCGGGTAATGCCATAGACATGGTATTGGCCCACGAACCGGGGGGCAAAACTGTCAAAGTCATGGGCCGTCGCGCCAAGCCCGGCGAGAAAGACCAGGGGCCGCCCATCGCCACCCCAATCCAGGACTTCCAGTTGCACGCCGTCGGCGACCGTTACCATCCGGGCCGTATGCGCGGATGTATCCTGCGGGGGCGCGTTCTGGGCAAAGGCGCGCCCGGCTGAAAGCAGGATGATCGTGAACAGGGCGGTAAGCCCAGCGGTCTTGCGAAAAAGATCAATAGGAGAATGCTTGCCGGTCATGGAATCCTTCCTTCTGAGGCCCCGCTGTCCGCGAACAGGGCCTGGAAGGTGCGGAAAACCGGTACGAGCGGGCTAGGCCCTTTGCGCGGACGGCGTGCCTCTCGAAAGGCGAGGCCAGCTTAGACACAGACCAGCGCCGGCGGCAAGACAGTCTCCCAGCTTTGCGGCATACTCTTTTTATTTCGGTTTCATTTCGGGGCGCGCGATGATTTTCGAACAGGTCGCCACCGGCGGCTGCCAGGCCTATCTCCTGGGCTGCCATGATACCCATGCCGCCATCCTGATCGATCCCAACATCGCCCAGATGGACCGCTATCTGGGCCTGGCGGCGAAGGATGGCCTCGTTATCCGTTATGTGCTGGACACCCACACCCATGCCGATCATTTCTCGGCGGCCAAGGAGCTGGGCCGCCGGCTGGACGTGCCGGTGGTCGCGAGCAAGCTGTCGCCGGCGCCCTACGCCAATTTCCGGCTGGACGATGGCGAGATCCTGCGGGTGGGCAATATGCGGCTCAAGGCCCTTGCCACGCCCGGCCACACCCGCGATTCCATGTGCGTGTTGGCCGAAGACCGCATCTTCACCGGCGACACGCTGTTGATCGGGGCCACGGGGCGCACCGATCTTCCCACCGGCGATCCCGATGCGCTCTATGACAGCCTGTTCGGCCGGGTGCTGAAGCTGGACCCGGCCCTGCTGGTCTATCCGGCGCATGATTATAAAGGCCGGAGCCATTCCAGCATCGGGGCGGAGATCGAAAGCAATCCGCGTCTGGCAAAGCGCGAGCGCGCCGAGTTCATCGCCATGATGAAGCAACTCAACCTGGATGCGCCCACCCATCTGACCGAGGCGCTGCGCACCAATATGAGCGGCGGCAAGACGGTGGAGCAGCTGCTGACCGAGGCTTCCGCCCATGTGCCTTTCATTTCCATGGCCGAGCTGGCCGAACGGGTGAACCGCAACGATCTGGGCCTGATCCTGCTGGACGTGCGCGAGAAGGACGCCTTTACCGAAGGCCATATTCCCGGCGCCCGGCATCTGCCGCGCGGGCAGTTGGAGCTGCGCGTCAACACCGAACTTCCCGATCCAACCCAGCGCATCCTGGTCGCCTGCGAGTTCGGCCGCATCTCCACCCTGGCGGCGGCGACGTTGCGCGAGCTGGGCTACACCAAAGCCGCGGCGCTGGACGGCGGCATCAAGGCCTGGCGGGAGTCAGGACTGCCGCTTACGACGCTCTGACGGGGCGCTCGGACAAGGCCTGATTTTCCTCGGCGCAGCGCATCGTCAGCCAATCCCTGAAAGCCCGCATCGCCGGTGTCGGCGGTCGGGAGATGAGGCGCGTGAGCCAATAGCCGCCCACGTCCACCGACAGCGGAAATGGCTGAACCAGCGCACCGGTATTCAGTTCGCGCCGGAACATGGAGGGCGGCGCGATCGCAACCCCCTCGCCCAGGATCGCCGCCTGCACCATCACTATGGAGGCATCGAAGACCGGTCCGCGCGCCGAAAGATTCGAAACGCCCGCCGCCGCGAACCATGCGGGCCAGTCCTGGGCCCGGTAGGATCGAAGCAGGGAAAATTTCGCGAGATCACCGATATCGCGCAACTGCGCCGCGATGGCCGGCGAGCAGAGCGGCGAAATCGGAGCATGCGACAGGGGATCGGCCTCTACGCCATGCCAGGCGCCGCTTCCGAACCGGATGGCGAAATCCAGGCTTTCGGTCCACAGATCGACCTGGTTGTTGTTGGTCATGATCCGGACATCGACGAACGGGTAGCGGGCGCGGAAATCCGCAAGCCGTTCCAGAAGAAATCCGATCGCGAAGGTCCCCACCACGCCAACGGTCAGAACCTCGCGCACCCCGCCTTCGGCGATCGCGCCAAGGGCGCGCTCGATGCGCGCGAACCCGTCTGCGATGATGGGGGCAAGCGCCAGCCCCTCGTCCGTGAGGACCAGCCCCCTTTCCAGCACAGTGGGATCCGAAGCTTGGAATTCACGTGACTTGAAGTCGCGGC
>JADMIO011717965.1_pt1:2500-70458 | contig 70458 bp, 63 predicted proteins | sample 8958161 | NCBI WGS metagenome assembly JADMIO01 (sample SAMN16585339, study PRJNA669376) | soil metagenome | isolation source: Crop rotation soil | place: USA: Cullars Rotation, Alabama | collected 2011 | reverse complement strand
TTGATCATAAAAGACAGCGGTGTGGGAATGAGCAGCGAGAAAATGCAGAAACTATTCACACCTGCGGCCGATGGCCCTACCTATGGCACAGAAGGAGAAAAAGGCACGGGCCTTGGCTTACTGTTATGTTATGAATTCATGAAAGCCAATAAAGGTCATATTGAAGTGCAGAGTATTGAAGGCCAGGGAACAAGCTTTACATTAGAGCTGCCTTCAGCATAGCATCAGGCCAATTCTATATGCCCGGCAAATACAAATTTAGCAGGCCCGCTCAAAACAACATACTTCGCCGAAGCTGGCGTATCCTTAGTAAATGAAACTTTAAGAATACCGCCCGGTGTATTGACGCCTATGGCATATGTGCCAGTTGCCCCTCCTGTTCCAGCTATAGCCGCAGCTGTTACCCCTGTACCGCAGCTTAATGTTTCATCCTCTACACCACGCTCAAAGGTGCGCACCCAAAGCCCATCTTCAGTATGCTCAACAAAATTCACATTGATACCATCGGGCATAAACTCAGGTCGATTGCGAATGGCCTTGCCTTCGTGGTATACATCCACATACTGCACATTATTCACCGTATGTACATAGTGCGGCGAGCCTGTGTTAAGTAATGTATAAGTTTCGAAGACGCGTATATCTGCCACATCCTTCATGTGCAAATGTATAGTGCCATCGGGTTCAATTTCGGCACTATGTGGTCCATCTATCGCAACGAAATTCACCTTTTTGCCGGCGAGCCCAAGTTCTTTTGCAAAAGCAGCCATACATCTGCCACCATTTCCACACATAGTACTTTCGCCACCATCGGCGTTGTAGTACACCATCCTGAAATCGTAGCCGGTTTCATTCTGCAGCAACATAAGCCCATCTGCACCTATGCCAAAATGCCTGTCGCACAAGCCGGCTATCTGTGCTTTGTTAAGCGCCACTTTTCCAGCCCTGTTATCAATAATGATAAAATCGTTGCCCGCACCCTGGTATTTGCTGAATTGAATTATCATACTCTACTAGTTATTGCCAATATATTGCTCTGCCCTGGCATCATTGTTACCACTGCTTTTGCCGGAAATATAAAGGTAGGATCTCCAATTTGTATTTCTTGCTTCTCCCGGTACATTTGAGTGCAGCAAGATAAAATCAGCAACTGCACCGGAAGGCTTATAAAACAAGAACAAGGCATTACTGATCCTCTTTACGCGCGTGGTGAGCGAATTGTATTGCCACACCTCATAGGGATATGCACCCGGTTCATTCTGCATTACGATACGCTCGTCGGGCTTTCCATAACGTAAAAAGATCGCGCCCCTTTCTGTGCTGAAGCCCGGACCTACAGCCGACTTAAATTCCCTGTTCACCTCTCTTACTTTATCAGAATATTCTTTCCATGCCTGCGCAGGGTCAGTGGGGTTCTGGTTCAAAAAGTAATTGTATACATAATAGCGAGTATAAGTGTCGTCAGGGTTACTCAGGAAACCATTGATGGTTTGAGTTTCCGCCTGATCGCTTACGGGAACGAGCATTTTGAGAATTGTCAGTATCTGCGGCAGCGTATACTTTGCAAGGAAGGTGTTGTGCATATTTACCACGTTTACCTTCTCAATGGCGGTATCTGACATAGTAACTTTTGCGACACTATCTTTCGGCTTTACATTAAGGCGCTGAAAAAAGAGCGATTGCGCGGCAACAGTTATATTCTGCTTGTTTTTCAGGCATACATTCAGATAATAATTTCCAGATTGCAGCTTTGCTATTCCCAACTGTCCCAACACGGGATGCACAGGTTTGTTCCTATCAACTATCGTGTCCGTGTTTACAAAATCAGAAAACGCAACATCACCTTGCTTTTTCGATATATATACATACTCAACCAGCGGGAACTGTACCTGGGAGAGGATATCCGTATGGTAAAGTTCAAAATAATAATTCAGTTTCTCCCGCCGCGTATCATAGAAATTTGCGCAAAAGGGTACCTGGGCCATATCGTTTTTTTGAAACTCCCCAGCTGCTGCCGACTTAAAAGCGGTATCCAATAACTGTAAGCCACTATAGTGGACCCTGACGTCAGTGGTTTGATTCCCTATTTCAACGCTGTCCATATATGAGAAGTGGTTTGCGCTATCCGCAGCATCCCACATCTGCAATTCTATACGCACTTTGCCATAAGGCAAAAAGTAGCGGTGCAGGCTCATTATATTCATGTCCAGAATTCCTTTTTTGTCAAATGCGTTAGGAGTCTGCAACACAAAATGGTCATCACTAATTATTCCACTTTCGTTCCTGAAAATAACGCTGGTTTTTATCTGCGCTGAAAGTGTATCGTTTTTTCCTTTTTTGAAGTACAGGGTGCGAGGGTTTACCTGCCAGTATAATTCAATATAAGGCTTTTGTGTGCTCTTATTTTGCTCATCCGGAAGGTAGAAAACCGTGTGCCCTGCACTTGCCTCAATAGCGAATGCTGAAAGCGATGCCCACAGTGGTAACAGCATCAATAAGACAACAAAGCGTATTCTCATAATTTTCGGCAAATTACAAAATCATTAATTGAACCTTAGGGCTTTCACATATCTTTGGCAAACCTACGTGTATCATTCGGCACAGTTCATGTCCCCGGTCCTAAGTTCCATATCACCTTTTCCCAATATTGCCTGGTGGGCAGCAATATCCGACTATAAAGACGTACTGTTTGACGCCCGGGAGCATTTTGAAAAAATGAGCTGCCACAACAAATATTACATAAACGGTGCAAACGGGGTAATACAGCTTAGCATCCCGCTTGTGAATGGCAGAAATCAAAGAGCGGCGGTTAAGGACATAAGAATATTTAATGAGAGCCGCTGGCGAGTGCAGCATTGGCGTACACTGGTATCGGTATACAAACGCTCCCCCTTTTTTGACCATTATGAACCAGAACTGGAGCGGCTTTTTAATTCAAATTTTGAATACTTAGTTGATTTCAGCGCGGCAAGTATAGAATGGCTGAAGAAGAGTCTTAGTATTTCTTTTACCGAAAGCCAAACCAACACTTATCAAGAAAGTTTTGAGGGCAAAGATCTGCGGCCCCTAAAAATGATCAATTATAAAAATGCACAAACAGATTTCCCCAGGTACTATCAATTATTCAGCGAACGTAATGGCTTTGTTCCGAATTTGTCCATTCTTGACCTGCTTTTTTCGGAGGGGACGCATTCCTTGCACTGGATAAGCATGCATAAACATGAGATACTGCAAAGAGTACAGTAACTACTTGCTTTGCATGAGGTGAAGATCGATGCCTACATAAAACAAAAAATGCCGAGTGCACAGGTTATAAAAAAAGCTGTCTTACAAAAGACAGCTTTTTCAAATAAAAGTTGGGTGAATATTATTCGATTACAATTTTGTTTGTTTCCCTTACACCATCGGCGTTTGTCTGCGCCAGGTAAACTCCTTTTGGCAAACTGCTCAGGTCTATGTGCTGATTCAAAGCAGCACCTGTATTGGAGTAGGTACGGCTCAACACTGTTTGTCCGGTAAGTGTTACCACATTCAATTGAAGTTCTTTTGCAGTACCGCTATAATTCAAATTAAACTGACCATGACCGGGATTAGGATAATATGACATAGAAGTATGAATCTGCCGCTGATGGGCAACACCGGTAGGCGGAGTAGTAAACATCAGGATCAGATCCATTGTTTCGCCGGAAGTATAACCACCGCAAGCTGAATCAGAAGCACTTGAAGGATAAATATCGTTGTTAATGATCAGTCGGGCCATAGCAGGCACGTTCATCGTTGCCAATGACGGTACCGTGAGGTCAGTTTCCATAACATATGAATGGAACGCGCTGGTATATGCTGTCCAAACCATTTCAAGAGCATCGTAATAACCATCGGCATTCAGGTCTACAAAGAAGGTCAGCTTCGCGTCAGCGTCGTTCGATGTGTTCATAGTAGGGGTAACTACCAGATGGTAAGTACTATCAACATATAATACTGTTGTATCGGCTGAATTAAATGTGTAGGAATTTGTGGCACCGGGGTTGGCAAGATGCGAATAGAAACTTCCGAAAGTATCCGTTCCTATAACGAAGCGCCCAATATCGGTGCTATCCATAGGAGCACCAGCCGAAGAGCTGAAGCAGCTAACAGAACTTTGCGCGCCGGCCTGTGTACAGGCAAGACCTGAAAGTACTATCAATATAAAGGCGATTCGTAAATACGATCTCATGCTTAAACGGATTTGATTATTAGACTTAAAAATACAATTGCATTCCCTAAATTCAAAAGTTTAGGCCTGTATTAGACTCTTTTTTCTTTCAGTGGGCATCTGCAGCAAAAAAAAGCCCTCCCGGTTTGACCAGAAGGGCTTTCAAATAGATATAATTTATTATGCCAGCGTAATGCTGCTGTCGGTATATACGTCCTGTATAGTGTTAAGCAATTCAACACCTTCAGCCATAGGCTTTTGGAATGCCTTGCGACCACTGATAAGACCCATACCGCCGGCACGCTTGTTGACAACGGCTGTCATTACTGCTTCAGCCATGTCAGTTGCGCCCTTTGACTCACCACCAGAGTTGATGAGGCCTACGCGACCCATATAACAGTTAGCCACCTGGTAACGACAAAGATCGATCGGATGCTCCGAGCTCAGTTTCTCATATACCAGTTTGTGTGTTTTACCAAAGTTCATTGCAGTATAACCGCCGTTATTACCGGGAAGCTTTTGCTTAATGATGTCAGCCTGAATAGTTACGCCAAGGTGATTAGCCTGGCCTGTAAGGTCGGCAGATGTGTGGTAATCAACACCATCTTTTTTGAATGCGCTGTTACGCAGGTAGCACCACAACACTGTAGCCATACCTAATTCGTGCGCATATTCAAATGCCTTAGCAACTTCAACAATTTGCCTTGCGCTTTCGTCGCTGCCATAGTAAATAGTAGCACCTACGGCCACAGCACCCATGTTCCATGCATCTTTAATGCTGCCGAACATGATCTGGTCGAACTTATTAGGATAAGTAAGGAATTCATTATGATTCACCTTAACAATGAAAGGTATCTTGTGCGCATATTTTCGGGCCACTGAACCCAGAACCCCATAGGTAGATGCAACCGCATTGCAACCACCTTCGATAGCCAGTTTCACAATATTTTCCGGGTCAAAGTAAATTGGATTTGGAGCGAAAGAAGCACCACCACTATGCTCAATACCCTGATCAACAGGAAGTATAGATACATAACCCGTGCCTGAAAGACGGCCATGGTTCAAGAGGCTATTGATGCTGCCTATTGTGCGCGTAGTACGGTTTGATGTTGCCCATATTTCATCTACATGATTTGGAGACGGGCTGTGGATAGTGCTTTTATCTATTGTTTTGCAAGTGTGCTCGAGGTAATAGGAGGCTTTGTCGCCCAACAAATCTTGTATTTTCTTTGAGGCCATATAATGTGAATTGTTTTTAAAAATCGCTGCAAAGGTAATAATTATAGGAAAAAGAGCTAACGACAAGGTAGTTAATGTGTTTTTCTTTCATATAAATACCCCCTAAGCGGCTAAATAGGGGATTCTATTGTCCGGGGTTCATATAAAATATTTTCAACCCGGGAATACTGCCTTTGCTTAGCTCGGGCAGAGGCCTGCCTTGCTCGTCGGGAAATATGTAGTTGTCTCCGTCCACAGGCTTACAGTAATAAAAATAGTATTTCACATGATAGCGCCGTATTTCTTTAAGGACTTCCTCATGAGAAACCGAGAGTTCCGGAATGTTATAATAAGAACTACCTGATAAGTAGGCCAGACGCGTTGCACTTTGGCTCTCCGGCCCAAGCGCCGCATTGCTTGTAAAACTGCCGTCAATATGCAGCGATGCCAGGGTCTCTGCCGTAGCAAAGTCGGGCTTCCCCTCTTTAAGAATGGATTTTAGATTAAGACAGGGAGTGATAAGAAAGGAGAGCACAAACAAGATAGCTGCAAAGCGGGAAAGGCCTTTATTCAATACAGGGAGCAGGAATTTTTGCAAGGCTAATGCTGAAAAGATCATGCTCAACGGCATCATATACCAAATATACCGTGACTCAGAATTAATAAAGAGAAGGCCAATAGGATATAAAAGGAAGCATGTGGCGGGTATGAACAAGGCCGGAAACTGTGCCTTTATCTTTTTTGAAAAGACAATACCAAATGCCATGAACCATGAGGGAATAAAAAAGCAAGACATATCCGTCATATGACCAAGAAGACGAAACAGCATGTAAGTGCTGCGACCTATTTGCAGTGCAAACAGATATGCCGAATTCCAGAAATGGGGTGTAGGCCCGTTCACCCAAAAAGGGTCTTCCCAATAAGTGGCAGCACCATTGATGGGAGGTAAAAGTGCCCCAACGCCCTCTTTCCATATCGGGTGCCCCAACAGGCTCCAAGACCCGTTCAGCGCCACGGCGCTGGACGTGGTCCATATACCATACTTGCTATGTAGTAATACAAACCAAGGCATACAACACATCAGCATGACGCCTATAGACACCGAACATATCTTAAACCATAGTATGCACTTTGTGGTCCCGGCATTATCTCTGCAAATAAACCAAAGTGACACAGCCGAGCTCAAAACAAAGAATGAAAGCGAATAGGCTTTGGCGTAATAAGCCAGCGCGGCAAGTAAACCATTAAGCACCCATAGTGTGGGTCGCGATGTATAGCGCTCCGACACCAATACCCTCAAAATCAGCAACAGAAGAAAACACTGCCACAGATCATCAAACCATTGCCAGTAGACAGCATATATGAGGAACAAAGCAAGTCCCAATGTCATGACACGGCGCAAACGTTCTTCTATAGCGTAGAAAACAAAAAGCGAGTGACCTATAATAAGCGCTCCTATTGCAGCCAATGTATTTACCAAGATGGCTGCAGATACATCCCTGACATTTATTTTTAGCAGCAATGCGGTTAGCCAGCTTGCCAGGGGGCTCCAGTAGGCGTTTATAGCGCTGCTATATTCTCCGTTGGCATATCGTTTTGCTATGCTTAAATAGGCTACACTGTCAGGGTCAATATTGTATTTAAAAAGAGGATAAGCAGCAATTACCCCCGCTACCATAAATATGGAAGAAATCACCAAGGGACGGTATCGTGCAAAACCGGTATTCAATACTTATGAAATCAGGTTCCTTCTTTTGTTTATGAACTCTATAATGCCAACTGCGCCGCAACACATCATTATGAGCGACACGGGCAACACATAATGGGTATTAGCTACAGGACCCACCGCCAGCGCAAAGTATCCTATGATCACCATAATAAATAAACGGGGCATGCGCGGCATAGACCTGTTTACACAATATAAAAACAATCCCATTATTTTGACGATATTACCGATGAGTATAATGAGAACTATGGGTATTGATGGATTCCTTGCAACGTACTCTTTAAGACCAGCCCAGCCCTTTTCATCTATCGTGGCATAAAACCCTTTGTTCACTGCTTCCCTTGTACCGAGAAAAGTATAGCTGAGCCAGCCGGTAAAAAGATCGATCTCGGCTTTCCCCGGCTCAATAAAAAAGCGGACACTATGCATCAGGTGAAAGCGAATATACGACGCGAGATGGCTCTTTATATATTGCCTGGAACAATCTGACACCAACGCATACCGATCTTTAAATGATGGAAGAACTGCAGCCCGAGCCAGCAGGCTGTCATGAGCATCCATGGCGCTTAAGGTACCTTCACGTGAAGCCATGAACATCTGGTAGTTCACGGCTGTGTTTATTTCCTCTATACTGCTGAAATGGAATTTGCCGGTCCGGCTTTGATTCCACCCGCAGTAGGCCAAAATGCCACAAACCGGCAGCAAGGCTATCAAAATAGTCCTGTAGATACTCAGGCTGTAGCTACGAGCTATCAATACCATAAAAACCAGGTTTATTAAGGCAAATGGAAAAAATATCGGCTTGGCCATCGCACCCAGAAAAACAGCTGCGCTTGCGCCGAAAGCATATTTCCACTTTTTCTTTTCCCAAAACAAAACCAGCTGCCTGAAATACCATACTACAAAACACTGAAGAAAGGTATCTGCACATATATTATTCGCAAAGAAAAACTGCGACGGGTAGGCTACTATTAAGATCAACAACAACCAATCATAAGTACGTTTGTAGCCAAGTTTTAACATCGTATCCCGAGCGTAATAAATAGTTATGACCGAAAGCACATTTTGAATTGCAAGCACCAGCCAGCTATTTACAGCAAAAAAATAAATGGCCATCAGGAACAAGGGATATAAGGGTGGCCTCAAGGTCATGTATTCGCATTTGACAGGCAGGGCAAGATTACCGCAGTAGAAAAAAAAATGCTCTTTAATGTTTAATGCCTCCTGCACATATTCAAAAGAATCGCCATTGTATATTTTTTTGAAATGAAAAGCGAGCAAATAAAATACTAGGTGTACTAATACTACAACAGATAAAAAAATAAGGTCTCTTGATCTATCTTTCATGGTTGTGAATATATTGCCCTCTTTCAAAAATAATAATTATCTGCCAGCGATCATTTGTTGAAAATAAGGTATAGCTTCAAGCATCCTGCTGCCATACCAACTAAACATCTCGCCGTCAACCAGAATAATTTTGGCGTCGGGAGCAAGTTCCTGTATCTCGGTAATATGCTTTTCTTTAAACGGATAGGGCTCAGAGGAAAGTAATATTAGCTCAGCACCGCAAGTAGCAAGCTCCTGCGCATTTATTTCCGGGTAGCGCGTTTTGCCTGCAAATACATTTTCCCAACCAATTTTTTCTATCATGTTGCTGATAAACGTGTCGCCGCCTACACTCATCCATGGCTCACGCCAGATGAAATAGGCCACACGCTTCTTACCCCCCATACGATGTATACCAGCAAATCCTACTTTTACTTTATCTGCCAGCTGTTCCGCATTTTCCTTTCTTCCTACCATTTCGCCAACAGATACCATCATCTGCAGCGCTTCTTTGATGTTCCTGATATCGCTTACCCATGTCGGGAACTCAGCTGCAAGTTCTTCCACTTGCTCTTTAGTATTCTCTTCTTTATTGGCAATAATAAGATCAGGCTTCGAAGCTCTTATCTCATCAATATGTAACTTCTTTGTGCCCCCCACCCTTTTTTTTGTCCGAAACCATAATCCGGGATGCACGCAGAATTTGGTTATGCCCACTACCTCCTCATCAAGCCCAAGATAATATAGCAACTCTGTTTGCGAGGGAACGATTGAGATGATACGTTTAGGTACATTTGAAACCTGCACGTGCCGACCTGTCATATCAGTATAAACAGGCATTACTTAAACCGTTTATAGTAAAACAGAATAAAAAACGAGAAAAGCACATCCACAGGAAACACCTGGTTTGTGCACAGATCCCGCATTACAGATGACTTAATTGTCACCATAAGAATAATATTCAGCGAAGTGAGGGCAAGATAAGCCCAAGCAGCAATGCGCCTATAATCACAAATAAATATCCATGAAACAGCGTAAAGGAAAATCCATAATACTCCTAACCACTCATACCCAGGAAAAGGAGCACTGCGCGCAGACCAAGCTGAATACAGCAACTGGAATAAATGAAACAAAGCCACCATTGTAAACAAAAACGGTGGCTTGCTTGTTATGTCTTTTACAAATCGTTTTGCGCTGCGCACTAGTCTTTATCCTTTTGAAAAAGCGTTCAAAACATCGTACTTGGTAAGAATGTTATACTGTCCGCTTTCGTCTCTTATCAATACAGCGCCATTGTCTTTATTAATATAATGTTTCAGACGCTCAAGCGGTGTATCCATGTCAACCAAAGGCAGGCTCTTTTCCATCACGTCAGCCACTTGCTGCTCGCGGAGCTCAATATTCTCAACTAACTTTTTAAATAAGCCACTTTGCGAAAGCGAACCTGTCACTTCTCCATCTTTCATGACAGGTATCTGCTCTATATCATACTTCTTCATTAGTTCCATAGCCTCTGTAACCTTCGCATTTTCATCAATTGTCACCAGCCGGCGACGGCCCAAACCACTTAAGAGTTCACGAACTGTTTGTACCTCAAGAAAACCCCTGTCCAGCATCCACTCGTCGTTATAAACTTTTGCTACGTAACGGCTGCCATGGTCATGAAAGATCACCACTACAAGGTCATCTTTCTTAAGTCTATCTTTCATCTGGCGTAGGCCTGCTATCACTGAGCCTGCTGAATAGCCGATGAATATTCCTTCTTCCCTGGTAATACGGCGAGCCATCACAGCGCCGTCCTTATCGGTTACTTTCTCAAAATGGTCTATAGCGGCACGGTCATAATTTTCGGGAAGGAAATCCTCTCCAAATCCTTCTGAAATATAGGGGTGTACTTCATTCATGTCCAGTTCTCCTGTTTCAAACCACTTTTTCAACAGAGAGCCGTAACTGTCAATAGCCCATACTTGTATGTTGGGATTCTTTTCTTTCAGATAACGGCCGGTACCGACAATAGTTCCACCTGTGCCGGATGCAACAACAAGATGCGTTACCTTGCCTTGCGTTTGTTCCCATATTTCAGGGCCGGTCTGTTCGTAGTGTGCCTGCCTGTTGGCAAGGTTGTCATATTGGTTCACATACCAGGAATTAGGTATCTCTGTTGCGAGCCTGCGAGAAACCTGGTAATAAGAACGGGGATCCTCAGGCTCTACGTTCGTAGGGCATACGATCACTTCTGCACCGTGAGCTTTCAGTATATCTGCCTTTTCCTTTGATTGTTTATCGGTAGTAGCAAAAATGCATTTGTAGCCTTTTACTATAGCGGCCAGTGCCAGCCCCATACCTGTGTTGCCAGATGTACCTTCAATAATAGTTCCGCCGGGCTTTATTTTGCCTTCTTTTTCAGCCACTTCCAGCATCTTTAAAGCCATACGGTCTTTAATAGAATTGCCCGGATTAAAGGTTTCCACTTTGGCGTACACAGGGCAGGGGAAATCGGCTGTCACTTTATTCAGTCGAATCAGCGGAGTATTTCCAATTGCCTGTAATATATTATCGTAAACACGGTTCATACGAGTATTATTATTTATTCTGTGCGAAGGTAAAAAAATAGCATCAATAGCCTGTAAACAAAAATAAAAAGGGCGGCATTAAGCCGCCCTCTACCGGTAAAATATGTTATGCATTATTGTTCGCTCTTCACAAGGCGATCAACTTTCAATAGATTATTGTTTTCATCAAACACTCTAACCATGTAAATTCCGTTGGCCAATTGGCTGATATCGAGGGTGTGAGCATTGTCCTTATGCAACACAACAGTACCTTGAATACTGTATACGGATACATTTACATTTATGCCAGCATCGATGTTAATTACGGAAGTTGCAGGATTAGGATATATGCGTACATTCTCATTGCCCGCATTTACTTTATTGACGCTTGTTATATCATAGACAGGTATATCATTTGACTTACCGTAACAACCATTAACATCTGTTACAATGCAACTGTAATTGCCAATTTGAAGAGGCACGTAAGTTGAATAGGTTGCGCCTGCAATCAAGAGATTATTTAAGTACCACTGATATGTAACAAAGGTAGCCGGAACAGAAAGCTGAACTCCGGTTTGTGTAACGCCAAAGCTGGCCACAGGTGATGGTGCTACCACTTCCATTACATTGATCGGTGTAGCGTACGCTACACAACCATTGGCCGTAATGGCAACACTATACTGACCTCCCGATGTTGCTGTATAAGTAAAGAAATTAGCGCCGGGAATAGAAATACCGTTGCGTAACCACTGGTAAGTGTAGCCTGTACCTATATTAGCCTGCAATAAGTAACTGTTACCAGAGCAAATAAGTGGCGGTCCGTAAACTGTTATTGTATCAACAGGAACAGGAGTAACGTTAACATTTATTGTACTTGATATCGCATAACATGTTCCTAATGAGTTTACTACCGAATAGGTTCCGGATTGCGTCGCGGTATAATAAGGGTTGTTCGCGCCCTGTATAATATTTCCATTTTTATACCATTGCTGGTTTTGTCCTGCTACAGCGTTAGTACTTAACACCACAGTACTTCCATCACAGAAATCAGTTGCAGAAGCTGCAGAGATCGGCGCCGCAGGAGTAGGATTAACAGTTACGGTGGTATAAGTTGAAGTAGTGGAGCAACCACTTGTTACATTTCCTGTAACCGTTACCGAATAGTTACCACTTGTGGTAGCGCTGTAGGTAATTGAATTTGCTCCCGGAATCGCTACATTATTCTGCAGCCATTGGTATGTGTAGTTACTGCCGGTATTGGCAGACAAAGTTATTGAACCACCAGAACAGAATGTTGTAGATGTGGTGTGTGATATTGTAGCCGTTGGCGGAGGCGTAGATGTCAATGTGGAAGTTGGCGAGGTAGCCATACAGCCGTGCGAATCCATAACCTTAACAGTATAGGAACCGCTTGCCACAACACTATACGTAGCGTTATATGCACCGCCTATATTCACAGTATTGTCCATCCACTGATATGTGGCGCCCGATGAAGGACTGGCTTGTAAGATAACAGTATCGCCTGCACAGAAATATGTAAGGCCCGGCTGCGAAATAGTCGGCACCGGTATGGTGTCAACTATAACGGTTACAGGTGCAGAAGAAGAATAGCAATTACCATCAAATTCTATCAATGAATAGTTACCTGAAGTTGTCGCTGTATAAGATGCGCTTGTTGCTCCGCTTATGAAAATACCGTTCTGCTTCCAGGTGTAAGTAACGCCCGGGTTTATTGTTGCCGCACTTAGTGTAACTGAACCACCCTGGCAGAACCTGAGCAAACCGTTTACGCTTATTGAAGCGTTCAATGGAGCAAAGTATGCTACCGAAACAGAGTTTGAAGTATTGCTACAGTTCTGGCTATTGGTGACAAAAGCAGTATAAGCTCCGGCTACGCTGGCAATGTAAAACGAATCCACCGCACCCACTATCGGAACGTTATTCAACTTCCACTGGTAGCTGGTGGCCCCGCCTGTTATATTTGCCTTCAAGGTAGCCGTAAGACCAGGACACAATGTGGTAGGTCCAACAGCAATTGCTGTTGTTAACGGTGGCCCAATGGTCAAATTGGCAACTGAAGAAGATATGGAACCACAACCGCCATTTACCATGAGGCGATAGTGACGACCGTTAAGGCCCGAATAAGCATTTGTGATGGTCAACGTGTTAGTGCTGCTACCCGAGTAAACTCCTGCGTCCGCAACATTGAAAAATCCTGCGCCAGTATCAACCTGCCACTGATAACTTATATTCCATGCAGACGCGTTAACGCTAATATTAAGATTACCGCCAACACAGGTATTAACAGCCGCCGGTGGCTGCTGATTGATGACAGTAGGAACTACGAAAAGTGTGTCAATATTGGTAATAACCGGAATGAGGCAGGTGCCCGTGAGTACACAACGATAAAGTGTGCCGTGCAACAGAGTACTTACCGGACCGACAGTGAGCGAGTTGGTTGATGCGCCAGAGTAAGGCCCTGTTGTGATATTGGTAAAAGGCCCGCCACCCGAGCTAGATTGCCATTGATAGTTAATAGGAACACCAGCGCTTGCCTGAACCGTGAACTGTCCCGTATTTCCAGGACATATAAGGGCGCTTTGCGGCTGCTGACTAATTGTACTGGTAGCTGTATTAAGCATCACTTTATAAACGGCACTAGTATCTATCAAACCACTACCGATGCAGGAGTCAATGAGCCTGTAATAGGTTGTGGCCGTAATAGGAGCGGTTGTGTAATTAAGCGTATAAGCACCTGAACCGCCGCTAACATAGTCCCAATTCAACGAATCGGGAGATGACTGCCAGTGGAATAAAATACCACCGCTTGAGCTTGGGTTAGTATTCGTGGCATTGATGTTGATTGTGCTTCCGTAGCATACCGGGCCAGTCAAAGGCGCTGAACTAATCCCCGGAGCTGTTGGTTGCCCATTACAACCAATAATGAAAAAGTCAAAATCGACATACTCGCCATTATTGTAAGTTGTTGTCTGCGTGTTACACGCGTCTATTGTTGCCGCAGAACCGAAGGTATAGATGCAGGCAAGCCTCATACGTGTAAGGCCGGCTGTAGCATTCGTCGGCACAACAAATGAACCATTATCACTACTACCCCCGGCTATCTGCGCCTGGTAAACCTCTTCTCCCGGATCGTTGAAATCCCCATCATTATTAAAATCAACCCAAAGTGCATACTGCTCGCTTTGCTGCAGAGAACCTGACTGCTGGTTATAGATGTCAAATGTAAGTGTGGAGCCGATAACCGCGGTTGTTGTATCAAAAGGGACACCTGTATTGTATAAGTAGCCCGGCGAAGTCATTGAAAAACAACCCGCAGGCAGAAACGCTGTATTTGTAATACCGCCGGAAATACGGAAAGAATCCATATAGTCGTCATTGCCGCAACCACCTGTAACACTAGGTATACACAACTGTGCATTCGTTACATGAGGACTTGCAAACGCTACCAATAATACAAAGAGGTAAAATAACTTCTTCATCATATCAAACTATTAAGCAGTAATAAGTTAAAATTCGGCTAAAAATACCCTACAATAATATGGAAATAAACACAATTAACCAATTTCCTTTAACACATGAAATAAAATAATACATATGCCATCCAAATGACTGCTTAAGGAGTATAAATTGCTGCTCCGGACCTTCAAAAATAAACCACTGTGTTTTTTGCGGAGTTTTTCGCTCTTTAAGGAATGAAAATTATATAATTCACCCAAGTGAAGTTCTGCAATTTGCATTTGTCACAAACCCGCATATGGCTATATTTGCGCAAATTTTATTCATTATCCTAAATAATTAAAAATGAAAATAACAGTAGTAGGCGCCGGTGCAGTAGGTGCTACTTGCGCAGACAACATCGTTCGCAGGCAATTGGCAGAAGAAATTGTATTGGTGGATATTAAAGAAGGTTTTGCCGAAGGTAAAGCCCTTGATATTACACAAACCGCGTCGTTATGTGGTTTCGATACGCGTATCACCGGTGTTACAAACGACTATACCAAAACCGCGGGTTCTGACGTAGCCGTTATTACTTCGGGAATTCCGCGCAAACCCGGCATGACGCGCGAAGAACTTATCGGCACCAATGCGCGTATTGTTGAGGAAGTGAGCAAGAACCTGCTGAAACATTCTCCCAACGTTATCATTGTGGTTATATCTAACCCAATGGATACCATGACCTATCTTACTTTGAAATCCACGGGCTTGCCTAAAAACCGCATCATAGGTATGGGCGGCATATTGGACAGCGCACGTTTCAAAACGTACCTGCAACAGGCATTGAATTGCTCTCAGAATGACCTGCAGGCAACAGTTATAGGTGGCCACGGCGATACTACAATGATACCACTTACACGTCTCGCTTCTCTAAACGGCACATCGGTGAGCAACATGCTGAGCGCCGAGCAACTGAAACAAATATCCGCAGACACAATGGTGGGCGGAGCCACACTTACAAAACTCCTGGGTACATCCGCGTGGTATGCTCCTGGTGCCGCGGGTGCGGAACTGGTTGAATCTATTGTGCGCAACCAGAAAAAAGTATTCCCGTGCTGCGTATATCTTGAAGGTGAATATGGCCAGAAAGATATTTGCTTAGGCGTGCCCGTTGTTATTGGCAACAAGGGCTGGGAAAAAATTATTGACTATAAACTGAACGCTGAAGAACAGGAAGCATTCAACAAATCTGCTGATGCGGTGCGCAACATGAATGAGGTGTTGAACACTTTGGTTCAGGCTTAATATCCTCTTTCTTCAATAAAAAAAACCATCCGCGGCGGCGGATGGTTTTTTTATTGATCCTTTCCTTTTTAATAAATTTTGTTTCGTGAATTCTTAAACTCTTTTGGCCTTGCAATGGTGAACACACGTGATATGTTGAAGCCAAAATGCAACTGACCTTTAGACCAAGTGTCCCTTGTTTCTCCTACGAAAGTGCGTTCAGTCATGCCATTAGAGTTAGTAACATGCAATTGGAATACATGACCTCCTGTCTCAATATCAATCCCCAGTGAAAGTGAATTATAAATACCGTTAACAGCTTCTGTGCCGGGTACCACGTAATAATAATCGCCTGTCAGCGCGATGCGGCTGGATAGCTTAAGGCGTCCCCCCACACCTATCGCGAATACATCGTTCTTGTTTTTAGTGCTGTCCACGAGGTTATAGTGCAACATAGTTGGCATTAACTGCATGGAAAACCACGAATTGAACTTGCGTGCAATGAGCAACTGGTTAGCAAAATAAAGCCTGTTGGAAAAATAGTATTCTTTGCCTTCGGGTATGTTAATGGGTGCATTGCCAGTATGTATGGTAACAGAACCTAAGTAACTTAAGGTTACGGGTGAACCGCCGTGCACAGCCTGCCTTAATATGCGTGCTTTTACAAACCCGTCATTTTCTGAATTGAGTGTGCTGTGACCCAAGCCCACCATCAACCAATTGGTTACTCCGTAGTCAAAAGCTATTTTGGTGGTGGCATTATCAAGTCCGAAAAAATTCTCTGCACCCTGACTCAACTGGCCGAAACGGTGCAGAATACGGAAATCAAGAATACCCTTGCCAAGGCTCTCTACACTCTGGCTGTTGATGATATGTGTCGTCTTAAACGTAGACATCACATATTCTTTCCTAGCTTTTGCGGCGGTACCCGTTTCTTCCTGGCCTAATAATTCTTTAAGATCGTTGTCGGTGGTATCGGTTTGTGCAGATGCACTATTGAATGTAAGACATGCTGCAAACAGCAGACCTAATGATACTCTTATCATGCGTTAAAAAACTTGGGACTGCCCAAAAGTATGAAATATTAATTGTTTTGCGCTCCGTCGGCTACCCAGGTTGCAATTTTGTCTATGTCGCAACTTGATAATTTAGGTGCATTTTGAGGCATTGCTGGTACGGAACCGTTTTGTTCTATTGCATCAATCAGCGTAGCGCTTTTATAAGCAAGGTAAGCGCCTTGATATGTATTAAGATTATAAGGTGCACTGGTACCGCCGGAGCCATCATGACAGCCAGAAGTAGCACACTTAGCCTGAAGTATTGGTGCTATGTCATGCACATAAGTGATATTAGTCGTTTCGCAAATCACGGGAGCCTTAGGATCAACATATAATTTGTCCGCCTTGTCGTTGTAGCAACTGCTTAATACCAGCAGTAAACCACATATTTTCAGCAAGTTCTTCATACAAATGCTTTTAATTTCCTTCCTTTATTGTTATGCCCTTCCGGGCCTTTTATCATTTTAAAATACAATCAGTTAAGCTTACACCGGTTATTCCGTTACCCGAGCAGAAACCTTTTATTGTCACGTTCTGCCCTTTGCTAGCTGTTGCACCCTTTTCCCTCATAGTGCACTGCACACTGGCTGTAGCATCTCCTGCGTCCAGTATCAGCATGTTGCCGCCATCCTGATTTTTTTCAACCTCAGTTACTGCACCGCTCACTTCAATAGCCTTATTCAGGTACTGGGCATTAGCTTTAGCTTCATCCGCAGCAAACGATTTATAAAGATCCTGTGCCGTTATAGCTATTCCTTTCTGGTCCTCAACCTTTGGCTGGGGCTTGTTCCACATCCACAATCCTACCCCTGCACCCACAAGACCCAAAGCCAGAACTATGTACAAAACCTTCTTTAACATGGCTTAAGCTATAACAAAGTAAAAATACAACATGAAGCAACAGATTGTAAACCAAACCAAGATGAAACGGGAATAAACATGGATGAGGGTATAATATAGGTGACGAATATGGATTTACTTAATTTATTGTTGCGAAATTGAGGCTTAAAGGCTGATAGATGGCTTTTATGGCATACAGCCTACCGTTAGCTCATAGTGCAAAAAAAGCCACTCTTTTGAGAGCAGCTTCAATTATCACTTAGTTTGTTCTTAAAATATTATAGTCTGCAAACTGTCAAACTATGCCATAACATGTTCCAAGCTCTTTTGCCATTCCAGTAAGGAGGGATATTGCTCGTCAATAAAGTCGTGTGGCAATTCATAGGGCTCATGTTTAGTGGTAAGAAACACGGTGTGCATGCCGAGGCGTTTGCCAAACTCCATATCGCTTATGCTATTGCCCACCATAACACTGCGTTTAAAGTCTATACGGCTAAAGTCTTCTTTAGCCTGTAGCCCCATTCCCGTATTTGGCTTGCGGTTATGGTCGGAGTCGGACACTGCAGTTGCCGTGTATATTTTGTCTATACGGCCGCCGCTGCGTTTTACCGCATCAGTCATTTTGTGGTGTATGTCAATAAGTGCTTCTTTGGTCATGATACCACGGCCTACGCCGCGCTGGTTAGAAACAACCACAATAGTGCCAAACATTTCGTTCAGTGCTTTCAGCGCCGGGAGCGCGCCCTCATGGAACTGAAACTCGTCCCAAGTAGTGATATAGGAGCCAACTATTTCTTCATTTATCACTCCGTCCCTGTCTAAGAATAAGGACCAGCCCTTATCCACCTGTGCCTGTAAATTCATAGTGCCTGCTTTATTTATCAAAAAGTTTTTCTTCAACTAACTGGCAAATGATGTGTCCTACCATTATATGACACTCCTGTATGCGTGGTGTGTCGTTGCTGGGAACATTGATCGCATAGTCGCCCATGCCTTTCATTTTGCCGCCCTTTTCTCCTGTCAATACTACAGTAATCATACCAATTTTTTTCGCCTCCTCCAGTGCATTAACAATGTTGGCAGAATTACCGGAAGTGCTGAGACCCACCAGAACATCGCCCGGCCGTCCCATGCCCTTCACTATTCTACTATAGACGTAATCGTAGCCATAATCATTGGCTACCGCTGTTATATACGAAGTATTACAGTGTAAAGCTTCAGAAGGGAGAGGATCGCGATCGGTATAAAAACGTCCACTGAATTCCGCGGCCAAGTGTTGCGCGTCCGCTGCGCTACCGCCATTGCCACAAAATAAAACTTTGTGGCCCGCCCTGAAAGCCGCAGCCACGGCTACTGTCACCTGCTCAATGGTGCTCATCAATGTAGCATCAGCCAGTAAGCTCTGCTTGGTCTTGATCGATTCTTCTACTATTTTCCTGATCTGGTCCTGCATATGAATGTGCCAAAAATACGACAGCACGCATTACGATGCGTGCTGCCCTGTTCAATTATTTAACAATATTCTTACAATATTAACATTGCATCCCCATAGCTGAAGAAGCGGTATTTTTCCTTTATAGCCGTTTGATATGCATGCATAGTCAAATCGTATCCCGCGAAAGCGCAAACCATGATCAGCAGGCTTGTTTTAGGCAAGTGAAAATTGGTGATGAGCGAATCGGCAATGGAAAACTCATATGGCGGATGTATGAAGAGGTTGGTCCACCCTTCTGCCGGCTTGAGTAAACCTTGAGCAGTTACCGAACTTTCAACAGCACGCATGGTTGTGGTGCCTATAGAACAGATATGTCTCTCCTCTATTTTGGCCCTGTTCACAATTTGGGTAGCCATATCATCCACCTTAAAGTACTCCGCATCCATTTTATGCTTGGACAGATCCTCAACTTCAATAGGCCTGAAAGTACCGAGACCTGTGTGCAGGGTAACCTCGGCAAATTTTACACCTATGATCTCGAGACGTTTGATAAGTTCGCGACTGAAGTGCAGACCCGCAGTAGGTGCTGCAACCGCGCCTTCGTACTTGGCATACACCGTCTGGTAACGTTCTTTATCGGCTTCCTCGGGCTTGCGTTTGATGTACTTTGGCAGCGGGGTTTCGCCCAATGTTTCCAGCATGTTCTTAAAGTCTTTTTCAGACCCATCGAACAGGAAACGGATGGTACGACCGCGTGAAGTAGTATTGTCTATTACTTCCGCAACCAACTCGTCGTTCTCGCCAAAGTACAGTTTGTTGCCTACACGAATCTTACGGGCAGGGTCAACAATAACATCCCAAAGATGGTTTGGCTTGTTGAGTTCACGAAGCAGGAACACTTCGATCTTGGCCCCGGTCTTTTCTTTACGCCCATAAAGGCGTGCAGGAAATACCTTGGTATTGTTCACCATCATCACGTCTTTGTCATGAAAATAGCCAAGAACGTCCTTAAAGGTTTTATGTTCAATTTTTCCAGTGTCGCGGTGAACGATCATCAAGCGGCTTTCCTCCCGTGTTTTGGTGGGGTGCTGTGCTATGAGGTTAAGAGGTAGATCGAATTTGAATTGCGACAACTTCATATATGGGGCAGTAATTTAAAAGTGTGCGAAGTTACGAAAATAAACAACAATGAAGATAGATGATATTACACTAATGCCAAAACTTAAAAATTCATTAAATTTTCTTTACAATATTAAAAAGTAAATAAATCCCTATATTGCCGCAAAATTGAACGAATAATGTCCCTAGCCGAGAAACTATTTCAACATAAAGCAGACAAAGCAGCAGAGAACCTGAAAGCAGGCCAGGATTTCCTGGAAGCGAATAAGCAAAAGCCCGGCGTTGTAGCACTACCCAGCGGGCTACAATACCAGATACTGACTGAAGGTAATGGTCCAAAACCAACAGCCAATGACACGGTAACCTGCCATTACCATGGGACTCTTGTGGACGGAACTGTATTTGACAGCTCGGTGAAAAGAGGCCAACCCGCATCATTTCCCCTGAACCAGGTTATTAAAGGCTGGACAGAGGGCGTGGCGCTGATGCCTACAGGCAGCAAATGGCGTTTTTTCATACCACCCAGCCTTGGTTATGGCAGCAGGCAGGTAGGCCCCACCATTGGCCCGAACAGCACACTGATATTTGACGTAGAGCTGATAAGCATAGACTAAGTAAGATCGGAACGATAATATTGAGCCTTTGGTGGAAACGCCAAAGGCTTTTTCATGTGCTTACTTTGCCTTTTTCTTTTTTAATAATGCCCTTTCAGCGTCTTCCCGCTGGCGATATTTTACGATTTTCTTCACCAGCGTTTTGGGTATAGCTTTAGCAAGAGGAAACTGGATGGCACCTTTAGAGGTTTTGTAGGCTTTAAGGTCGTCAGCAAACACCCTGATGGGTGATGAAGTTGGGTAAAAGCCTATATGCTCCTTGTATGCCGCATAATAGACCAGTACACCGTGTTGTTTAAATGCCGGCATATTGTAGCTAATAACCTCAACAGCCTTCGGGGCGGCCTGCTTTATGCATTGACGTAAACCTTCCAATTGTTCCTGAACTTCAGCTGGGAACATGGCATGATATTGGTCAATGTCTTTGTACTTAATACTAAGCATGTGATATCGTTCAATATGCCAATTTAAGAAACCTCTATCATAAAACCGAGTGACGGATATCATTTAGCACCGATAGCGACCGGCGTACTTTGCCTTTCCATTCCGGTGCATGTACGTAAACGAAATATACAGGAATACGTTTGAGAACGATCTGCTCGAAGAAATTACAGAGCATGGTAAATACATGACCCTGAAAGAAGGGGATGTATTGTTAAGTCCGGGCCAGACCATAAGATCTATGCCTATAGTGCTTTCCGGCTCGCTGAAGATAATGAGGCCTGATGAAGAGGGCAATGAATTGTTGTTGTATTACGTGGACAGCAAGGAAGGCTGTGCCATGACATTTACCTGCTGCATGCAGCAGCAAGCCAGCGAAATAAAAGCCGTAGCTGAGGATGATGTTGAGCTGATCGCGGTACCAGTTAACATTATGAGCGATTGGCTGACAAAGTACCCCAGTTGGAAGAACTATGTGATGAAGACAGTTCATGACCGTTTTAACGAACTGCTTAAAACCATTGACCAAATAGCCTTTCAAAAACTAGACGAACGACTGGTGCACTACCTGAAAGAGAAATCGCGCGTGTCAGGAAGTTCGCTTATCAACTTATCACATGGACAAATAGCTGCTGAGCTGGCCACATCGCGGGTAGTAGTGAGCCGCCTGCTGAAAAAACTGGAAGACGACCACAAGTTGCTATTGTATAGAAACCAAATAAAATTACTTAAAGATATGTAACAAAAGTAGCCGTTGGGGCAGTTCCCATGGTGCACTTTTGTATTGTAAACGCAAACAGAAAATGAAACAAATGAAAAAGAACGTAGGATCAACAGACAGCGCCATCAGGATAGTAGTGGCGCTGGCCATAGTCGTGCTTTTTGCGAAAGGGATGTTAAGCGGCACGGTGGCACTGATAGCCGGGATCGTAGCGGTAATATTTATCGTGACCGGGCTGGCAGGTACGTGCCCGATATATAGCCTGACAGGCTTATCAACAAACAAAAAGAAGAATTTATGACACATCAAGTAGAAACACAGTGGATGGGCAAAATGCAATTTAATGCCCTCGTGAACGGGCATACAATTGTTATGGATGCACCTGAACGCGTGGGAGGAGAAGACCAGGGTCCGATACCCAAGCCATTTGTACTTTCGGCTTTGTCGGGCTGTACTGGAATGGATGTGGTGGCACTACTGCGTAAAGCGGGAAAACAATTAAGCTATTTTGACCTGAAGGTGAGTGGCGAGATAAGTAAACGTACGCCAATAGAATATGTAAGTGTGAACATAGTGTATGAAATGAAAGGTGATGAAGGCGACAGGCAGGCTGCAATAGACGCTGTGATGGAGTCGCAAGATAAAATATGCGGCGTGAGCCACATGCTGAAAAAAATAATGCCCGTGACCTGGCAGATCGTGTATAACGGAATTGAAGTATTTAACAACAGGCTGCAGGCCCTGGCACACGCATACTAATATGAAGATAGGGGCGAAAGGTAAATGGACAATAGCGGGCGTAGTGCTGGGCGGCATAGCGGGTTTCTTGTATCAGCACTTTATGGGTTGCAGCAGCGGACAATGCGGCATTACCGCAAGCCCAATGGCGAGCACCATTTACGGAGCCATCGTAGCGGGGCTGGCCTTTAGTATAATCGCAAGCGATCCGGATAAAAATAAAAACACTAATAATGATACAGCTATTTAAGAACCTACTGGGCATGGGTGAAAGTGATGACCTGAAAGCTATAGTAGCAGAAGCCGGGACTGTAATACTTGACGTGCGCAGTAAAGAGGAATATAATTCAGGCCATATACAGGGTTCAATAAATATGCCCTTGCAGGTACTCAATGCAACGACAATGGCAAAACTGAAAAAAGACAAAGCTATAATTACCTGTTGCGCTTCCGGTATGCGCAGCGCCTCGGCCAAAAGCATCCTGACATCAAACGGATTTACACGAGTTTATAATGGCGGTGGCTGGGCAAGCCTGCAGCATAAACTGAACAAATAATGAAAGAGCGATTACTCACCAACTGGCACGTTGGACGGATATTCTATGTAATTGCTGGCGTGGCAGTATCTATAATGAGCATAGCGGAGCATCAGTGGCAGGGAACAGCGCTCGGCGCTTACCTGCTTATAATGGGTGTATTTTCCCTGGGTTGTGCCTCGGGGTCTTGTGCGTACCGCCCCCCTGTGAGCAAAAAGAATCAAGATAAAACCTAATACACGGTACAGGGATTTTACATAGCGGGCGCTAAATATTATATTTACAATAAAGCAGCCGCAATGAACAAATCACGCCTGGAAGCATTCAGCGATGGTGTATTAGCCATTATCATCACCATTATGATACTGGAGCTTAAGATACCCGAAGGGACCTCGTGGGAACATATCAGGCCGCTTGTACCCTCATTTGCCTCTTACCTGTTGAGCTTTGTTTTTATAGGCATTTACTGGGCCAATCATCATCACCTGCTGCACACCGTAAAAAACGTGAATGGAGCCATCATGTGGGCAAATATGCATTTGTTGTTCTGGCTGTCGCTTATACCTTTTGCGACGGGATGGATGGGTGCCAACAAGTTTGACAAAATACCGGTGGCCGCATATGGGGTGCTGGCATTGTTTTGCGGGCTTGCGTTTACCCTACTGGCATATACTATTAAGAAAACCTACACTAAAGAAACCGAAATAACAAAGGCCCTCGCAAAGTCGGACACAAAGATCCATCTATCTACCCTGCTGTACACAGCTTCTATACCTACGGCATTATTCGTAAGCCCCATTGTGTCCGCACTATTTTTTGCCATCGTATCTATCATGTGGATCATCCCGAGCAAGGCTATCGAGAAGGCTTTGAGCGAGGAAAAGTAGTGGAGAGGTGATGCAGTAGAGAAGTAAGGAAGGGAGAATAATAGCCTGCTACGTAAAACATGGGGCGGCAAGCATTAATCCAAGAGTTTTTGTGTCAGTTTTTCCCTTAATTTGACGTGACAAGAACGCAGATGCCGGTCCTGAAAAGAAGAAAATCAATTATTGCTTTACTGTTTGTTGCGTTGGCGTATCTCAACAATACTTCGCTATTAGCACATAGTAAGCCCAGCAGGCCTTTACTGTTTGCACATAGAGGTTTGGGGCAAACTTTTCATACCGAAGGACTGACGGGAAAAACAAATACGGCTACCCGCATTTTTCCGCCCGAGCATCCTTACCTGGAAAACACACTGGCATCAATGCAGGCTGCATTTGACTACGGCGCAGACATTGTAGAGTTTGACATTCATGCTACGGCAGATAGCCAGCTGGCAGTGTTTCATGATGCTACGCTGGAATACCGAACAAACGAGAGCGGCCTGCCTGAAGAACATACTTTAGCACAATTGCAGGCGCTTGATATAGGCTATGGTTATACGGCCGATTCGGGCAAGACCTACCCTTTCCGGGGCAAGGGTATCGGCTTGATGCCATCACTGGAACAGGTACTCAATCGCTTTCCTAGTGGTTCCTTCCTCATTCACATAAAAGACAACAGTACCCAAGTCGGAAAGTTGCTGGCAAAAAAGCTAAAACTGCTGACACAGGAGAGGCTTAAACATATCAGTGTGTTTGGCAGTGCTGTTCCGATAGAAGTGGTAAAAAACGAATTGCCTGCAGTTAATTGCTTATCTAAAGAAAGCCTGAAGAAAGCAATGATGCAATATGAGGCCATTGGCTGGACGGGGTATATACCGGCTGGCATGAAAAACACACTGATCTTTATTCCCGAAAAATACACTTCATACATCTGGGGTTGGCCATACCGCTTTCTGAATAGAATGGAGAGGGTGAATACACAGGTAATATTGCTGCGTGATAAAGATGAGAATGCCGGAGGATTTGATAATGCGACAGACCTGAAATCACTACCTAAAAATTACAGTGGTGGCATATGGACAAACAGAATTGACAAGATAGGGCCGTTGTATGGTGCGAGGCATTGACTGGTTGAATAGTTGAGAAGTATGAGCGGAGAAACAAAAACAATTATGAAGAACACTTTACAAGAAACCTTCGGCAATATAGATATATACCTGTTTGACCAATTGCTGAAAGGGAGGTTTGATGGCTGTAAAGACATAATAGATATAGGTTGTGGTGGCGGGAGAAATATAGTGTATTTCATGAGTAACGGATTTAATGTATGTGGTATAGACCGTGATGCAAATGCTATTGAGAATGTGAGGGCTTTGGCCAGAGAATTATCCCCGGATATACCTTCTACAAATTTCATAGTTGCTCCGGCGGAGGCCATACCTTTTGCGGAGGCCAGTTTTGACCTGGCGATTTGCAGCGCTTTGCTGCATTTTGCAAACGACAAGACGCATTTTGAAGCGATGCTGCATGATATCTGGCGCGTGTTGAGGCCGGGAGGTTATTTCTTTGCGAGGCTGGCATCGGACATTGGTATTGAACGGTTGGCAATACCCAAAGGCAATGGCAGATACCTCTTGCCTGATGGCTCTATGCGCTACCTGGTGACGCAGGAGGCTTTGATAAATTACACACTGGAGCTGAATGCAGAATTATTTGAGCCGATAAAAACTACGAACGTGAGTAATCTTCGTGCGATGACTACCTGGTGCATGAGGAAGATGTGAGTGATTGAGAAGGTGATTAGGCTGAAAAGTTGATAAGCCTACGCGACAACAATTACATTCTTGGCCAAGGTCTTAAATCTGACTCCATTTTTTTGGACGACGGTAATTGTGACATGGCCGGTTTTACTGGTATTTATGTCTGTTACCGTACCGGCCTTTCCGGTATGCGTTCCTGCTATCACTTTACATTCGTCACCGTCTTTTAGTTGTGGTTGTTTGCTCATAGTGGGAAAATAAAGAAAATTGTTGGGTTGGGGAAACGGCTTTGTTGTGGTGGATACGTTCGCGAACGTGCGGGTCCCTGAAGGAGGAGACCTGTCGGGACGGGAAGCTGGCAGCACAGAAAAATAATTGCATTTGGAAAGCTTACATAGCTCTTATCCTTAATAAAACACCAGATTTTTGTCATTCCATGAGCAACTGACCTATAACCTTCCAAAAAAACCTGCAATTCCCTACATTTACGCCCTAAACTTTAAAATTTATGCAAGCCTGGAACGATTATATCGCCCAAAATAAAGACCGCTTTCTTGAGGAACTGATGGACCTGTTGCGCATACCATCTGTAAGTGCAGACAGTAAGTATAAGGCCGAGGTGGCCCGTTGTGCCGATGCCGTGAAGGAAAACATGCTGAAGGCCGGCTGCGATAAGGCAGAGATATGCCCCACCAGCGGACACCCGATAGTGTATGGTGAAAAAATAATTGACGCAAAGTTGCCAACCGTACTGGTATATGGCCACTACGATGTGCAACCTGCTGACCCGCTGAACCTGTGGACCAGCGGCCCTTTTGAGCCGGTAATAAAAGATGGCAAAATATATGCCCGCGGTGCCTGCGACGATAAAGGACAAATGTTCATGCACATAAAAGCGCTGGAAGTAATGGCCAAGACCAATACCCTGCCCTGCAATGTGAAAATAATGATAGAAGGTGAGGAAGAAGTGGGTTCATCGAACCTGGGCAAATTCCTGGAGGACAATAAAGAAAAACTGAAGGCTGATATCGTGCTTGTGTCTGATACATCGATGATCAGCATGGAGCACCCGAGTATTGAGAGCGGGCTGCGCGGCCTTGCCTATATGGAAGTGGAAGTAACCGGCCCTAACCGCGACCTCCACAGCGGTGTGTATGGCGGTGCTGTGGCCAACCCCATAACTATACTGGCCAAAATGATAGCCAGCATGCACGATGAGAACAACCATATAACTATACCCGGTTTTTATGATAAGGTGCAGGATCTGAGCGATGCAGAACGCAAAGCCCTGAACAGCGCGCCTTTTGACCTTAATGAGTATAAAAACGAACTTGGTGTAAAGGAGGTGTGGGGCGAAAAAGGCTATACTACCCTGGAGCGTACAGGCGTGCGCCCTACACTTGAGCCTAACGGCATATGGGGCGGCTATACAGGCGAAGGTGCTAAGACGGTATTGCCGTCAAAAGCGTTCGCTAAAATATCTATGCGCCTGGTGCCTAACCAAAGCAGCGACGAGATATCTGACATGTTCAAAAACCATTTTGAGAAAATAGCTCCCGCGGGTGTTACGGTGAAAGTAACAGCGCATCATGGTGGTGAAGCTGTTGTGACTCCTACTGACTCTCCTGCTTACCAGGCGGCTGCAAAAGCTATTAAGACAACTTTCGGTAAAGACCCGATACCTACACGCGGCGGCGGCAGTATACCAATTGTAGCCTTGTTTGAAAAAGTATTAGGCCTTAAGACAGTGTTGCTTGGCTTCGGCTTAGATAACGACAACATCCACAGTCCTAATGAGAAATATGATGTGTTCAATTACTACAAAGGCATTGAGACCATACCTTATTTCCATAAGTATTTCGCTGAGACAAAGTAGCCTGACGGGTTGATAAGTTGATTGGTTGGTTGCAAAAATAAATTGTGCACTGGCCCAAGGAAGTGGCTGAGTGGGACGTCTTTTAATAAACCTCGAATTATGAAAAAGACGGTAGTGATAGTGGATCTTGTCACAATAACAATATTCGCAGTGGTGCTTTTCATTTCCTGCAAGAAAGACAGCAGTACTTCCTGCTTTGACGCGGCATTGCAACAACAATCAATAGGACTATTTTGTACCATGGATTGCCCGGGAGTGAAGGGCTGTGACGGTAAAACCTATTGTAACGCCTGTATAGCTGCAAAAGCGGGAATAAGGGTGAAACAGTAAAAGCTAACAATGTATTAATTTATGCAGAAAGGCAGCCCCCAAAGGCTGCCTTTCTTTGTTTTGTATAAAAGAATGTGGAAATTTGCACAAAGCATTTCTACATGCATGAGTCTAAGATCATAGTAGCCATTGACGGTTATTCCAGCTGTGGTAAAAGCACCCTGGCCAAGGCGCTGGCGGCCAAACTGGGTTACAATTACATTGACAGCGGAGCGATGTACAGGGCCATTACCTTGTACTTTCTGCGCAATGATATAGACCTTACTGACCATGGCGCTATACTGAGCGCCCTACCGGATATACACCTTTCATTTGTTTTTAACGAACAAAGGCAGCAGGCCGATATATGCCTGAATGATGAGAACGTTGAGCACCTGATACGGGAAATGCTTGTGGCTGAAAAAGTGAGCACGGTAGCCGCTATAAAAGAGGTTCGCGCCTTCGCTGTGGCCCAGCAAAAACGCATGGGCAAAAAGAAAGGCATAGTGATGGATGGCAGGGATATAGGCACAGTGGTATTCCCGGATGCCGAACTGAAATTGTTCATGACCGCCAGCCCGGAGATAAGGGTAAAACGCAGGTTTGAGGAGCTATACGAAACCAATCCCAACATTACCCTTGAAGAAGTAAAACACAATATTGAGCTACGCGACTATATAGACACCACCCGCGAGGAAAGCCCCCTGCGCCAGGCAGAGGATGCGATAGTGCTGGATAACAGTAACCTGAGCCGAGACGAACAGCTGGAAACTGTGCTGAATATGATACGCGAGTCCGCCTTAAGTTAAAAATATTTACATGCGACAAAAACTGTAAATATTCAGGGCTTTTTGTATTTTGTGCAGATACAAGCCTATAAGGGCAAGTATCTACTTGTTCAAAAAAACGAGACCAAAAACATGACAAGATTTTACAAACCGGCTTTATTGCTTTTATTATCAGGTGTTACAATGGTATCATCCTGCAAAAAAAGCGACTATACATATCCAGTTGTTCCCAACACTGCTACCTACGGTAACGAGCTTAAAGACGACTTCAATTCCGATACACACAACTGGTCTTATTCGGATGCCGGTACCTCTGTAGATGTATTCATTGCCAACGGAATGCTCAACTTTACTTCGCATCCCACTACGACTGCTACAGGCTATGTACTTTCCACCATTGAAACCGGTATTAGCAGTGCTAATGCTTACTCTATTGAGGCAAGCTTTGTGTCGGACAATATCATGGGCATTTCTTTCGGCTCGAATGACACTTCTATGGGTTACTCCTTTAAACTGAACCAGAATGGCGATTTTGCTGTTTACTATGAGGGTAGTCGCGGAGCTGCGTTAGCCCCTGAACTGGCTGTGCCAATTTTAGATTGGACACATGCTTCCAACGTGAGCAAAGGCCTTTTAAACACCTTTAAGATCGAACAGGTAGGTCATTTATGGAGCGGCTACATTAATAATGTGCGTGTGTTCCAGATAACCGCAAAACCAATACTGAGCAACAAAGCAGGTTACCTTGAAATTAACGGAACAACCGGTCAGGCAGATTATCTTGATGTAAAATGGTAAGCGATAAGATACTAATAAAAAAAGCCTCCTGTTCAGGAGGCTTTTTTTATTAGTTCTCGTTTTTCACTTTATTAAACTCCTCAACAACTTCAGGGGTTTCATTACTCACCTCGCCAAACTGCTCAAAACGCAAGCGGTGTATTTTACCACGACGGGCGTGCAAGATGGACATAGGGATAGCAATACCGCAATAGATAAAGCCGGATATAGCGCAGGTTAACGGCGTGCCGATCATAGCAAGCAAGATTGACACAACACCAAATGAGGCCATGACGACGTGACCGTAAATCTCGGTTTTGGTAAGGTATATCTCACTATCAGTCAGGTTCAATTCCAACCTTTTTTTGTAGGCGTTATAGTACATCAACACAAACAAAACAAAAATAGCTGTGAAGCCGGAGCTGTAGATGATCATGAGCAAAGGCGTTTTTTCCGGAGCCATATTTACAATGTGTTCCTGCCTAATATCCAGTTTGAGCCAATTCACCAGGACACCTTGCATAAGTAAATTGGAAAGGAACTTTAGCGGATAGACGAAGAAAAGAATAGTAAGCATCAGCACTCCGTTCAAACTGATTGTCCGTGTATCATGCAGTCCATACCGACGAAAAAAAACATATTGTTCCTGCCAGATGTAAAAAATAAGCCAGAAGCACAGACCGAACGGCAAAAAATTTGTCATCCCATAAAGCAGATCACTGAAAGATTTCGGCACTTCCAAAGCAACTATAAGCAAGGTCAGAGAGAATGCAAACACCGCATCGCTCAGCGCCTCAACCCGAGTAACCTCGTGGCAACGCCAGACTATTTTATCCTTCTGTTCCTTCCTTCGCGTGTTAACATGCTGACGGATCATGGCTATGTTTTTTACCAATTTAGGAAATATATGCTAAGGAATAAAATGAAGCGCTAATGCGCTAATGGCCGTAAATTAGCTTTGTGAACGACATGCCCAAACCAGATGAGCAGGTGCCGGCGGGCCCCAAGGATAAGAGCTTTACCCCCGTAGGTTCAAAACATGAGCGCATATTTCTAGAAGGTCCACATCCCCGGTGGAAGGAGATAACATTTGTCCTGAGGGTTATAAAGGAGTTTATATACGGTTTCCGCAGGCTGCATTTCGCGGGGCCTTGTGTTACAGTGTTTGGCTCAGCGCGTTTTAAAGAAGGGCACGACTATTATGAGCTGGCCAGGAAAATGGGCAGCGCAATAGTGGACCTGGGCTTTACGGTGATGACAGGCGGCGGACCGGGCATAATGGAAGCTGCCAACCGAGGAGCAAAAGAAAACGGTGGTTGTTCAATAGGCTGCAATATCCTGCTGCCAAAGGAACAAAAACCTAACAAGTACCTTGACATGTGGGTGGACATTGATTTCTTCTTCCTGCGGAAACTGCTGCTGGCAAAATACTCATACGCGTTCGTAGTAATGCCGGGCGGCTACGGCACCCTGGATGAGTTCTTTGAAGCCATTACGCTTATACAAACAGGCAAATCGCTGCGCTTTCCTATAGTGCTTATGGGTAACGCTTATCACGAAAAATTGTACGCCCATCTCCAGAATATGGTAAAGCAGGGAACAATAAGCGCCGAAGAACTGAAACTGTTTATTTTTACCGACTCGGTTGAAGACGCAATTGCCCATATTGCAGAGTATGGCATTGGGCCCTTTGGCCTGAAGAAGAGTACGATAAAACCGATGGCACTGCTTGGCGAGCGTGCACCAAAAAACAAAAGGACAATATTATAGATATGGTAGTTATTGCAAGCGATCATCTGAATGTCAGTATCAATCCGCAGGGAGCTGAGCTAAGAAGCATTTTCAGTAAGGAATATCAATTGGAATATATGTGGGGGGCTGACCCGAAATTCTGGGGCAAGACATCGCCGGTCTTGTTCCCGATAGTAGGCCAGCTGAAAGACAATACATATTTATTTGAAGGGAGGGAATATACACTACCCCGTCATGGTTTCGCCAGGGAGCGGGAATTCATAGTAGAGCATACTGCCGCAAACGAAGCTACATTTTTGCTTGTGAGCGACGATGAAACAAAAAAGGTATACCCTTTTGATTTTGAATTTCGCCTGCATTATAAAGTGAAGGACCACACACTGACCGTGACCTACGATGTTCACAATATCGGAAGGGACCCGATGTATTTTTCAGTAGGCGGGCACCCGGCATTCAAAGTGCCCCTGGCACCCGGCCTGGCATATAGCGACTATTACCTGGAATTTCCACATATGGAAACCACGTACAGGATGACACTTGAAAATGGGCTCATCCATAAGCCAGTTTCCTTTCTCAACTACGAAAAGCATTTTCCGCTTTCGCACGAATTGTTCTATGGAGATGCTATTGTACTGAAAAATCTGAAATCAACACGGGTATTCTTGAAAAGCGATAAAGACAAACGCCTGATCAATTTCAATTTCATGGGATTTCCTTACCTGGGAATCTGGGCGGCAAAGGATGCCGATTTTGTGTGCATAGAACCATGGCATGGAATAGCCGACAATGTGAACAGTGACAAAAATTTTGCCGAGAAAGAAGGCATTAAGATAATAGAACCAGCAGAACGATGGCAGGCAAGCTGGCAGGTAATGTGTAATTAATGCAAGTGTATCGCTATTTGCGTCATAATCATTAACTTTATTTGCAGAATTTAACCCATTTTAAATGAAATTTTTATCGGGAGCGCAGGTAGACATTGCCAACATTGTGCTGATGTTACTGTCTTGTGTAGCAGCTATAATTTTACCCTTCGAGATGTTCCTCATAGCTTATGCTGTATTAGGACCACTGCACTACCTGACTGAAATATCATGGCTGCACGACCGCAATTATTTTACCAGAGGCAAATATGATGTAATAGTGCTTGTGCTTGTTGGCATTCTTATAACCGTTTACTTTTTTAATGCGAGCTATGACTTAGGGATTGAATTGCCGGACAATTTTAATGCGCAACTTACCTACATCGCCTTGTTCTCTTCCCTGCTTTTTGTGATTCTTAAAACTACCTTTTCCCGCATTGTCGGCCTTCTGCTCCTGGTTCTCACCTCACAGATATCCGCGAATTTTCTCATTTTTTTTATCGTATTCTTACCCACCCTGGTTCATGTGTACATTTTCACCGGCCTGTTCATGTTGTACGGAGCCTTGAAAAGCAGGAGCAAATGGGGATTTATAAGTGTGGGGGTATTAGCACTGTGCCCAGTAATACTTCTGAACGTATACCCGGATACTGCTTTTTTTCATGCCACACCCTTTAGCCAAAAGGCGTACAATTCTTTCGACCTGATGGTTAACGCCTCACTTCATAATTTAATGAGCGTGCCAAAACAACCCGACATTGAATCATGGCACAATATATTTTTCAATTCAAAAACCGGCATACTCTTAGCCCGCTTTATAGCCTTTGCGTACACGTACCACTATCTTAACTGGTTCTCAAAAACCGAAGTGATAAAGTGGCACAAGATCCCTAAAATGCGTTTTGCCCTGATATTTGTGCTATGGGCTGTAAGTATAGGCTTGTATGCCAATAATTACCTGCTAGGCCTTCAGTGGCTTTTCTTCCTGAGCTTTGCTCATGTGTTGCTGGAGTTTCCGCTAAATATGGTTTCCATAATAGGCATAGGCAAATCCCTACCCGAACTTTTCTCAAAGCCCAAGGCCGCAGGACAAAAGGCAGCTTAAACTGGCATTATTTTCATAAATTAGCATACTTAATAATAGGTGTATGCTGAAGGTTTTACGTACCTGCTTTAACGCGGTTGTTTTGTTTTTTGCCATTGGAGCATCGGCTCAGTCTAATATACTTTCTACTGATAGCATGGCGGGAAAAGTGATGCTGGGGCAGTATGATCCGGCAGCCTACACGGCAACTACAATACTCAATCATCCCGACACGATAAGCAGGGGCATCCTGGCCAATGTGTCGGCTGATTCCATACATGCCTATATCGAGGATCTGCGCAAGTTTCATACACGCAATACGGGCTCAGATACAATGTCAAGTACAAACGGCATAGGTGCCGCAAGACGATGGGGCTTTTCCAAATTTCAACAGTTCAGCGCTCAGAACCAAAACCGGCTCATCCCTTCTTACCTGCAATTTGATTACGGTATCTGCTCCATAAATCAGCATCGGAATACGTTTGCGGTGTTACCTGGACTAGACACAAGTGACAAGTCAATAATATTGATAGAAGGGCACCTTGACAGTCGCTGCGAAGGGCTTTGCGATACTGCGTGTCTTGCACAAGGCATTGAAGACAATGCATCGGGCTGCGCGTTGGTGCTGGAATTAGCACGTGTGATGAGCAGGTATAGTTATAACCATACCATAGTATTCATGCTTACCATTGCGGAGGAGCAAGGCCTTACCGGGGCACAGGCATTTGCCAATTATTTGCATCAAAAAGGCATACAAGTAAAAGCTGTTTTCAATAACGATGTTGTTGGTGGTATTTTCTGCGGTCATACTTCTTCCCCTCCAAGTTGCAGCGGCTACGGTAATATCGACAGCACTAACGTGCGCATCTTTTCCGATGGCGTCTCTCATTCTTACCACAAAGGATTGGCCCGCTACACAAAGCTGGAGTATAAAGAAATGATAATGCCTTACACTACTGTGCCCATGAACATTAATATAATGACCGAGATTGACCGCACCGGACGTGGTGGCGACCATATTCCGTTTACCTCATGGGGTTATACTTCTATCCGCCTTACCGCCGCGAATGAGGATGGTGATGCAAATTCTTCCAGTACATCTTATGTGGACAGGCAGCATAGTTACCGCGACACTTTAGGTGTTGACATTAACACCGACGGCATAATAGACAGCTTTTTTGTTGATTTCAACTACATTTCCCGCAATACTGTTATTAACGGAAATGCAGCGGGAATGGCGGCTATCAGTCCGAGGATCCCAACATTTTCGCTAAGCGGGAATGGGGTAAATAATCTGATCGTCGACATTACGCAGCAAACACAATACCCGGCTTATAGAGTTGGTGTCCGCTCAACTACTAACGACTGGGATACAGTGTATACGTTTACCGGAACACTGCACTGCGTTATGAATAATATAATGCCCAACCTTTACGAAGTAAGTGTGGCCAGTGTGGACAACGATGGCGTTGAAAGCTTTTTCACTAATGAACAGGAAGAAGGAGTGGCCATTGGTAAAGTAGGTGTAGGCGTGCCGCATATTGAACTGCTTCAAAATAAACCTAACCCCGCAGACGAGTCTACGGCGATTGCAGTATTTGCTGAAAACCTTCGCGGCTACCAGGAAGCTACGATATCAATACGAGACATAAGCGGCCGCGAAGTGAAACGTGTATCCTTAATGTTGCAAAACGGAATGAACGAAGTGATATACAATCATGGCTTTCACGCCAGCGGCATGTACGTGTATACCCTGCTTATTGATGGCAAAGCTGTACAATCAAAACAAATGGTGTTCAGCAATTAGAAGTACGCGCTTAGTTGAGGGATGCTGCAACATGTCGTGCAAAAAGTTCGTTTACATTATAAGTAAGGAACTCCGCTTTCAGTTTCATCACATTACTTTTATAGCTGTTGTCCGCATAAATTTTATCAACAGCATCCTTTAGCTGTTGGGGCTTGGGAGTCTCAGTTTTCAGGTTTACTCCATATTTCAGAAAGCCAATACGCGCGCATATCTCATTCTTTCCTTCGTGTACGCCGGCAACTACGCAGGGGAGACCATGCTGTATACCCTGTATCACGCCGCCAAAACCACCATTACTAATGAATGCATCAACATGAGGCATTACATCATCAAAGGCAATAAAATCGCTAATGATCACATTGTCATAAGGGTATTTTTGTTGCAACATTTCAGTGTCAGATCCTCCCGTAGTTACCACAAGGAGGGTATCGGTGTTTTTATAGGCTTCGATAGCAGGCACAAGTATTTTATTTACGTCCTTCTCAACTGTACCCTGTGTTACCAACACTGTTTTCTTGTACTTGCCAAGCCTGTCGTCATGCCACTTAGGCTTTGCATTGCCCGAAGAAGAATAAGGCAGAAGTGGACCAAGGAAGCGAATATTTTTGCCAAGGTCGCTGCGTTTATATTCAAGCCCCGGAGTACCATTTTGCAGAAACAAGTCGGCACTATTTACAAGAATATCAAACACATTGTCGTGCTTGTGCGGCACATTGAGTTCCTTCATTATGGAAAAAAACAGCTCATTAGGCTTTTTGAACAATATCTTGTTAGCAACCTTCTTCAGGATGTCTTGTTTTAGCCTGCCCAGGAAGGTATCACTGGGCTCCATACCCAGGCCTGCGGGAGCCAAATCCTTCGATGTTTCTATAAGGGGAAGAACACCTATTGAGACAACTGGTATTTTCATAACACCTTTAATAAAAGGGATAGCGCTAAACACACAATCAGCTACTACGACGTCGATTGGCCATTTTTCGTCAATATCCTTTATGTCGGCCAGGTATTCCGTAGAGCGGAGGATAAAGTAGTTGATCATATCAAAGTTCAGCTTTGAGATCTGGTTCTTTATCGCTTTCCGCTGCGGAAAAACTTCATCAATCTTATCGGAGGGCACATCGAGTGCCTTTGTAAACGGATAAAGGGGAATACCTAATTTATCCAGTTTCGCTTTAAAAGCGGGCGAAGTATACCATTTAACGTCGCAGCCAAGAGATAGTAAATGTTTTGCAAGGCCTGTGAGGGGGTTAAAATGCCCGTCGCCAGGCACGGTGGCAAACAATATCCTTTTACCAAGTAAAGATTGCATATCAAGAGCGTATTTAGAATGCTATAATTACGTAAAGATGATCTCCTTGGTTTTTCGGGGCAACCTGTTTTACCCGTTCCTTACTGAAAAGGCGAGAGCCCCCTTGCGGGGGCCTATTTTGAAGGATAAAATTGAAGATTTAATTGTGGGAATTATTAAAAGCTTTCGCTTGTACCATTATATAATAAATAACCGGGCCAAGGGCGCTTTAAAACACACTAACGAAACATTCACCCCTGATTAACAATCAATTATGAAATATTGTCAGATGTTAAAAGTAGTTTTGTGAAAATCAGGCATGGTTATTGCATTACTCAAAATGAGAACATCTTTACTATGGAAGTCAATATAGCACGTAACGTTTACAATGACCAGTACAGGAATATATTTTCGTACAGGGAGTTTGTAAATAATCTGCAAAAAGGAATAGACCTTATCCTTCATAGTGTAACGTTTCCGGCTGATACCGACAGCATGGAATCAATACGTATTGCTAACGAATATCGCAATCAACTAAGGCAGAAGTATCCCATGGGTTACGAAACTATGTTTTGATTCATACTGACAATTTCGATTTCAGAGTTGTAAAAAGATAAAAAGAAAATGCCCCCGGTTAAACCGGGGGCATTTTCTTTTATACTTGTATCCTATTTACTGCTTTTGATAAAACGTTCAGACTTAAGGAGCGTGTTGTCCGCATTGAAAACCTGGATAAAATAAACTCCGTTTGCAAGTTGGCTAATGTCAATACTTCTGCAATCGTCTTTGTGCAGCATCAATTTACCTTCAATTGTGCTTACAGACACATTTACCTTCACCTGAGCTTCGACATTCACTACAGAAGTAGCCGGATTGGGGAATATTGTTACAGTGTTATCAGGGCTATTTACGTTGCTTATACCCACAACTGTATTTGCCGGAGACATTTTATAACAGCCAAGCGCATCTGACACAAGAACAGTATAAGTGCCCGGGGCACCAGAAGTATTATATGTATAAGTAGTGGCTCCTCCAATTATATTGCCATTTTTATACCATTGATAGCTGGCATATGAATTACCTGTATTCAAATTATTACCTGCTTTGTAAATAGTAGGGCTAAGTGGTGTGTCAGCAGTAAGTGTTACTACCGATGAGGTACCTATACAGCCATTCGCATCTGTAATTGCTACTTCATATTGGCCCCCACTATGCGCAATATATGTGGCTGCTGTCGCGCCTGAAATAGCTGTGCTGTTCACGCTCCAAACATATGTATAACCGGGAGCGGTATTTGCATGTAACATCAAACTATCACCAAAACAAATCACAGATCCGCCATTGTAAGTTATAGACGCTGGTGGCAATGGATTATTGTTCACCGTTATCGCAACAGCGGGACTAGATGTAGCGCTACATCCCAAACCATTCAGATTAGTAACTGTAAGTGTATAATTTCCTGTTGCAGACGCCTGGTAATAGGCATTGCTTGCACCAGCAACCGCTACTCCGTTTTTATTCCATTGATAAGTAAGACCTGAGCCGGACGGACCATTAAGCATTACAGAGTTTCCACTACATACCGTTGTTGGCCCTACCGGGGTGACAGTTGTAGGTGGCACCGGAGCCGAGGCAAGAGATACCATTGCAGATGTATCTGCGCAGCCATATGTATTACTCACAATCACCTTGTATACACCTGATGAGGCTACAACAAAACTGTCGGCAGTTGCACCGCTGAGCGGGAAATTACCGGTATACCATTGATAACTGAGCGCCGTACCACTGTTTGCCGACAGTGTGACCGTTCCCCCCTGGCAAAAATATCCGTTACCTGCGTAATAGATGTTGGCTGTTGGTACAGGGTTAACAGTAACTGCTGTAGGAGTAGAGTTAGTATGGCAGTTGCCATCATAGGTATTCATTACATAGCTACCGGAAACGTTGGCTGTATAAGAGGAACTTATGGCGCTGGCAATAAGATTCCCATTCAGATACCATGTGTAGGTAAGATTCGGATTATTATTTCCAGACAGATTAACCGAACCGCCCTGACAGAACATTGTTGGTCCTGAAGCCGACACAACCGATGGCGGTGCGTTGAGCATGGTTACCGCGACGGCCGAGGAAGTACTTGCACAGTTACCATTGCCGATTGCCGCAACAAGTCTGTATGACCCTGCCGAATTTGCCACATAAATGGGACTGGTCGCACCTGGAATATCAATACCGTTCAATTGCCATTGGTACACATAATTAGGATTTTGGTTCGCACTAAGCTGAACCGTTGTACCGGGGCACAAAGTAGTAGTGCCCAGTGATGAAAAGGTAGCCACAGGCGGCGTGGTAAGTACAAGTGGAACAGCAGCTGAATAAGCGTTGGTGCTGCAAAGACCTGACAATACACACCTATAAGTGTAATTATTCATTGTTGATGCAACATTGGAGAGAACCAAAGCGCCTGTCGTGGCGCCCGAGTAAATGCCACCGTTGGTAATATTAGTGAAACCGAAACCATTATTTTCCTGCCATTGATAGGTCAATCCATAACCAACACCTCCGACAGTGAAGGTAGCCCCTCCACCTGCACATGTAGCATTAGGTGAAGGTTGGCTGGTAACATTGGGGAGGGCTCTTACTGTCATAGTGGCTGAATCCGTAGTAAGAAACGGAGCGCAGCCACCGGCAGAAACGATACACCGGAACCTATAGCCATTATATGTGTATGGCACAAAAATTATGGACAATGTGGACGTGTAGACACCAGATGTACCACCACCGTTGATCAAGTTAACAAAACCTGCACCGGAATTTACCTGCCATTGATATTGCAAAGAGGATCCTGTTGCGGATACGTGAAACAGGTTTGTAGCGTTTTCGCAAACAGTATCTGAAACCGGATTGGCCGCAATGCCAGGCGCACTAAAAACGGTCAATAAAGCTATTCCACTTGTATCATAAATACCGCAGTTGCTTGATATTATACAGCGATAACTGTATCCCGCCATTGTGCCTGAAGGGCTTACCAAAACAAGATTGCTTGTATTTACGCCGCTGTACAGTGCGTTGTTACTCAAGCTGTGAAAACCTGAACCCGAGTTTTCCTGCCATTGATATATAAGATTTGCACCAACAGCAGTGATGGAAAAGCCTGTGTTTCCTCCAGGGCAAATTGAGGCGTCAAACGGATCTACAATAACCGCCGGAGTTGAATTTACGGTAAGCGTAGCGAAGTTACTTGTTGCGGAAGCGCATGCATTGCCGGAAACGATACATTGGTATTTATACCCGCTCATTGTAAGGTTCACATTGCTGATATTAAGTGTAGCAGAAGTGGCCCCGCTGTACTGAGCGCTGTTTGCAATGTTCGCATAGCCTGTACCCATATTCACTTGCCACTGGTAAGTGAGTGAGGCTCCTGAAGCCGCTACAGAAAATACTCCACTAGCTCCATTGCAAACGGAATCGTTTTGAGGTTGCTGCGTAATTGTGGGTGGAGTACCATTTGAAGTTCCTACACCGACGGACACAGTTGGCAAGGGGTTGGGTAAACTAAGCGTATAGAATTGCAGATCCGGGTACCCATAGTGGTAGTTGGTGAGAACAGTTGTGGGGAAAGTATTTTGCGAACAGCTATTGCAATATAACATATTGACATAGGTAAGCTGAGGCGCAATAGTAGATGAAGTTTGATAATAATAACTCGGATCGCTTGATGAGCAAAAAACCTCCAAAACATACGATGTGCCCGAACTGAGCATGATTGGATTAGGAATAGTGTGATAGGCATAAGCTCCCGCAGGGCCACTAACCGTATCCTGGTAAACTATGGACTGGTTGGAGTACTGAAACAAGGTTACGTAGCGCTGGTTTGCCGAAGGTGTATTTTTCCCGAAGCTTGTGACCATAATATTCTGGTTGGGAACAAACTGGAATCCTCTTTGTGCATTGGAACCGCTGCTAAGAGAGCCGCCCGAAACGCTGTTATCGGCTGATATCGGGCCATTTTGGTAAATATTGGTGGACAATGCCGAATATGGCGTGGCGGATGAGTTTCCATAAAACATATAAATGGTCTTGTTGCCATTGGGCATCGTATCTATTTGCACCAGGAACTTAGTACCTGCGGTATTCATTCCGGAGTCAATATAGTAGTTGTAAATCGTTGAGCCATAACAAGGGGTCCCGAACCTTATGTCATCTCCCGTTGGCTGCATCTGGCTGGCCGAAATGTAATTGGCGGTATTAATGTAAATAGGCACTACAGCTCCGTACACTGTAGAGCCAGGGTTTGAGATCGTGATGGGCAACCTGTAGGTCCAACCGGCTGGTTGAGCTCCAAGGGACAAGGCAATCAATACCACAAATGTGGTAAATAGTAAATGTTTTTTCATTTCACTTTAATTTTTCGAGAATCGATGGCTTATTTATGATACAATTTACTCAATTAAATTGTGTCAATTTTTTTTTTACAAACAAAATATACAATAATGCATATACAGCTATGATTCAACAAATAAGAAATCAATCGCATCTAATATATTTAATACCCTGTAACGAATATTTATGAAATGGCTGAATTAAAAAAGGCCACCGAAAAGTGGCCTTTTTTAATTCTATTAGATATATTATCTATTGGTCTTAATAAATCGTTCAGCCTTAAGCAGAACATTGTTTTCATCAAATACCTGCATAATATAAACACCTGTAGGTAATTCGCCGATCTCAAGCGATGATGCATTATTCTTTTGTAAGAGCGTCCTGCCCTCAACACTGGTTATCAGGACATTTACCTTAACGTCAGACTCGATATATACCAGTGTTGTAGCCGGATTAGGGAAGATCCTGACATCATGATGCAGGTTATCAATATTATTCACTCCAACAATTGTCCGTGGTGCAGAGAATTTGCTGCAACCAGCTACGTCAAACACTAACACTTTATAAGAACCAGGAACACCATTTGTATTGTACGAGTTCGCCGTAGCACCACCAATTTGATTACCGTCTTTATACCATTGATAAGTAGCATAAGTATTACCTGTGCTCAGGACATTACCTGCTTTATATACCATAGGGCTTAACGGGGTGTCCTGAACCAAGGTAATAGTCGCAGAAGTGCCGATACATCCGTTTGCATCGGTAATAAGCACGACATACTGACCGCCACTATGAGCTGTATAAAGAGATGAAGTAGCTCCATTAATATCAGTACCATTCACCTGCCATTGATACGAATAGCCAGTACCTGAATTACCCTGCAGAATCGAGCTATCACCAAAACATATCACGGAGTTACCACTGTAGGTTATGGTAGCCGGAGGTAAAGGATGATTATTAACAGTAACGGCAGTAGGCGCAGATACCTGTGAACAACCTAAGCCATTAAGGTTAGTTACAATCACGAAATAGCTTCCCGTAGTAGTGGCATTAAAAGTTGCATTTGTAGCGCCGGCAATCGGACTACCATTCTGATCCGTCCATTGATAAGTGAGGTTGGAGCCAAGTGACGCATTCAGGATAACTGAATTACCAGTACATACAGTGGTTGGTCCGACAGCTGTAACGATAGCAGGTGGAACAGGCGCAGAAATAAGAGAAACCTGCGAAGATGTATCTGAGCAACCAGCAGAATTTGTTACAACAACTTTATAATTGCCGGAGTTTGGAGTTGTATAACTATTAGCTGTAGCTCCGCTAATTGGGAAGTTGCTCACTAACCATTGATATGTAAATCCGGTGCCGATATTAGCAGGCAGCGTTACAGAACTGCCCACACAGAAATAACCGGTACCAGAGTAATAAATGTTTGCACTTGGCTTAGTGTTAACAGTAACATTTACCGCAGCCGATCTGGTGTTGCACGAACCGTTATAAGTGTTCATCTGGAACGATCCGGAAGTGGTAGCAACGTAAGAAGACGTATTAGCACCACTGATCAAAACACCATTATTATACCAGGTGTAGGAAAGAGCGCTGCTCTGATTACCATTCAAAGTCACAGATCCACCCTGGCAAAAACTGGTTGGCCCCGCCGCAGTTACGGAAGCCGACGGAGCAGTAAGTACACTAACAGTTACTGGAGCTGTAGTCTGAGAACAGTTACCGCCGCCTATAGATACCGTTAAAGCATAGCTGCCTGCATTGTGAGCAGCATAAGCCGGACCAGTAGCACCGGGAATATTAACGTTATTGTATTTCCATTGATAATTATAGCCGAGAGCCTGAGTCGCAAGCAGCAGCAAACTATCGCTCGGGCAAATAGAAGTTGAACCTTGTGGAGTTAAAACGGCGGTTGGTGCTGAAACTATATTGAGAGGAACAGCGTTTGAGTATGCCGTTGAAGCACAAAAACCTGTGAGTTTTGCCCTGTAATAATAACCGTTCATATTGCTACCAACATTTGCAATTGTAAGAACACTATCGGTAGTTCCACCATAGGTTGGGCTATTGCTAATATCGACATAGCCGGTACCAGTATTCACCTGCCACTGATAACCGAGACCATAACCCACTCCGCCGACATAGAAGGCTGCGCCACCACCGATACAAGTTGCATTTGCGATGGGTTGCATAGTAACATTAGGCAGCGGCCTAACCATAAGCGTAGCTGAATCGGTAGTCAGGAATGGATTACAACCTCCAGCCGAAACAACACATCTGAACCTATAACCATTAAAGGAATACGGAAGGAATATTATTGACAAAGTAGAAGTATAAACGCCCGATGTACCACCGGCATTTACCAGGTTCACAAAACCCGAACCGGTGTTAACTTGCCATTGATATTGGAGTGATGAGCCTGTAGCGCCTACATGCATTGTAAAATTAGACCCTTCGCAAGCAGTGTCGTTGTGAGGGTTGGTAACAATATTCGGGGCATTGAATACTGTGAGTACTACCGAGTTTGACGTATCAATCTGGCCACAAGCACTATGAATAACGCAACGGTAGTAATTACCTGCCATTGAACCCGGTGGCGTAACGAGACTTAGTGAACTTGATGTAACACCGGAATAAACAACGCCGTTTGAAATATTTGCGAAACCAGTACCTGTATCAGCCTGCCACTGGTAGGTTAGACCGGTACCTGTAGCCGTGAGGCTAAAACCCGAATTACCACCAGGACAAATTGACGCATCAAATGGTTGAACAACAATAGCAGGTGGCGAAAGCAATGTCGCAGTGGTTGTGGCGGGGAAAGGTGAGCTACAACCGTTAGGCGCGGTTACCGTTAAAGAGTAAATGCCTGTTGCAGAAGTAGTAACAGAAGGTATAGAGGGGTTGAGCACCGTTGACGAAAAACTATTCGGACCGGTCCATGAATATGTTCCTCCGGGATAAGGAGTTGAGTTTGTAAAAACAAGCGTTGAACCTGCGCACAATGGTCCATTATTTGAAATAGTAGGCGTTGGTGGCGATTGGTTTACGCTCACTAAAGTAGTAACTGCTGTAGACGTACTGGTACCAGCAGTTGCTGTAACATTATAAAGACCGGCCTGGCTGGTAGAAATATTTGGGATCACGATAGTAGCGGTATTAGCTGTAAATCCGTTAGGACCTGTCCAGTTATATGTCGCATTCGCAGTTGGTGTATTAGCAGTCAGGGTAAGGGTTGTTCCCGAACAGTAGATAGTATTACCTGTTACTGTAGGGGGAATAGTGCCTGTTGACCAAACCTGTATTTCCCTGTGGTTAGGATTGGAAGAGCCCGAAACACTTAAAAACTGCAAGCCAGTTGTTGTGATGGGGCTGAATGTTATTGAGTCATCACAACCTGAAGTATTGCTGTAGTTGTAAAATGTATTCCAAGACGAGCCATCCCACCATTGACATGTAGTGGTATACATAGGTCTATCCGCTTTTTGAAAAAGTATCTTGTTGAAGGTCACACTGGAACTCCACTGATACTGTATCCAACCGTTGGAAGTTACCCAACCCCAAGGCAAGGTAGCAGCACACCCAATAAGGGATGTATTAGTATTGTCATTGTAATTGGTAGCAGCGTAAACGGTGGCGCCCCCGCCGGAATGCGATGCGGTGCCCGTAAGACTAACCTCAATCTGTGCAAATGAAGTTTGCGACATGCAAATGCACATTAGCAATGCCATTACTGAGAACAAGTAAATTTTTATTTTCATAAAAACATCGATTTATTATAAATGAACTACATACAATTTGATCAATAAAAAGCAACTCCCCAAGAGGAACATCGCCATTATAAAAACAGGACAGCCCAAGTTAAGGAAATCTTAACAAAACAAAAAGAAAAATTAATGATTGAACTAAAACCAAGTAAAGGCGCAAAAAATAATACAATTTTACATATACGAACGGCCGACAAATTCAGTTTTTATGCATAGTACGTTTTAAAAAAGTAGCTTTTAAATGTTTCAGCGCCTAATTTTGGCCGCATGACCAGGCAAGAACTTATTGACAACATTTTTTCCAAAAAATCTCTATTGTGTGTAGGACTAGACACAGATCTCCAAAAGATCCCTAAACACCTGCTGGAGACTGAAGATCCAGCTTTAGAATTCAATAAAGCTATTATTGACGCTACGAAAGACCACACTGTTGCGTACAAAATTAACACGGCCTTCTATGAAGCCCAAGGTATTAAAGGCTGGGAAACAATGTCCAAAACCCTTGAATATATACCCAAAAACATCTTTACTATTGCCGATGCCAAACGTGGAGATATCGGCAATACATCGGAACAATACGCAATAACATTTTTTAGAACCTACCCTTACGATAGTATAACTGTGGCCCCTTACATGGGTGAAGACAGTGTAAAACCTTTCTTACAGTTTGAAGGCAAATGGTCTATAGTACTCGGGCTCACCTCAAACGCCGGCAGTAAGGACTTCCAGTTGCAACATTGCGGCAACGAGCAGCTGTATGAAAAGGTGTTGCGCACAGTGTCTAGATGGGGCACTCCGGCCAACCTTATGTTCGTAATAGGCGCGACCCGTAAAGAACAATTGCAACACGCACGTTCACTCTTACCTGAACATTTTTTCCTGATACCGGGAGTAGGTGCGCAGGGCGGCGATGTACCAACCGTGTGCGAAAATGCGATGAATAAGGACGGAGGAATTCTCATCAATGTTTCCCGTGCAGTTATTTATGCAGGTAGCGGACCTGACTTTGCAGAAAAAGCAAATGCTGCGGCAAGAGAATACCAGCAGCAAATGGCCGCTTACTTGAACAGATAAGAGATACCAGATAAGGGATACTGATTACCAAACGGCGAATTGTGGATATCTGATATAGAATTTGTATTCCGTTTGCATTAATTTCATTTGATGATTAATGTACGGTTATATGATGAACGAAGCCCTTTTGCAATTTATCTGGCAGTATAGTCTTTATAAGCCAACTGAGCTAAACACCGCCGGCGGCGAGCGTTTGGACATTATATTTCCCGGGAAATTAAATAAAGATGCCGGACCTGACTTCCTGGACGCACGTATAAAAATAGGTTCAACTGTACTGGCAGGCAATATAGAACTACATGTGAACGCAAGTGACTGGAACAAGCACGGACATCAAAATGACCCTGCTTATAAAAACCTGGTGCTACATGTAGTATTTAATAATGACCTGCGAAGTAGTAATGCCGGTTTCCCTGTGCTGGAGCTGGGCCCGCATATACCCGGTTACGTAATTGAGCGCTACAGCACAATGATGAAAACTGCACAGGCTTTACCCTGTGGCCAACAACACCAGCATGTAAAAAGTATCGTGAAGGAAAGCCTCATTAGCCGGATGCTTGCAGAAAGGTGGGAAATGAAGTTAGGAGAATGGCAAGAACTGCTGCAGCAAAGTGCGGGAGACTGGCGCAACCTTTTGTACTGGCGCATTGCAGCTAATTTTGGCTTTAAAGTGAACTCAGATGCGTTTCTCGCTCTTGCAAGGTCTTTGTCCATAAACATACTGGGCAAACACCGAACCAATCTGTTGCAAATAGAGGCTTTACTGTTCGGCCAGGCGGGAATGCTTGACGATGATTTTAATGACGAGTATCCCTTAACACTGCAGAAAGAATACGCTTTCTTAAAACAGAAATACAAACTGGTGCCATTGGCGACGGAACGATGGAAATTCCTGCGTATGCGACCCGCAAACTTCCCTACAGTGCGCATTGCACAGTTTGCCGCGCTGGTTCATCAATCGCTGCATTTATTCTCAAAAATATTGGAGACAGGGACAATTAAGGAAATACAGCCTCTGCTTGATGTGACAGCGAGCGAATACTGGAACACACATTTTGTGCTTGATGAATTGACAAACAAGTCATCTTCAAAGAAGCTTGGGGTTTCCTCGGTGCACAACATCATCACTAATACCGTTGCGCCCATACAGTTTCTATATGCGCACCAAAATGGCTTGCCTGCTTTGCAGGAAAGAGCCCTGCAGCTGCTGGACACCGTGCCTGCGGAAGAAAATAAAACAATTCAATTCTGGCAGGACAATGGCTGGAAAGCGGCAAACGCCACGCAAAGCCAAGCGATGCTTCAGTTGTACAACAACTATTGTGCAAAAAAACGTTGCCTTGAATGCAGCATAGGCCTTGGCATCATCCGTACTGCATAAACCGCTAAGCACCCCAGTTTAAAGTAAGAGTTTGTTTAAGGTCAGGATGCAGGCTTATTGCCACAGGGCAAGTGTGGGCTATATGCGTTAATATTTCTTTTTCCCTTTCCGTGTATGATTTTTCGTGCGGGAAGTATATGTCAACTATTATTTCAGCAATACGCCGTGGATTTGAAGCCATAACCTTTGTTACTTCGCAATCAGTACCATCAATATTTATGTTGTGATTCCGTCCCAATATTGCCATGGTAGTAACTATACAGGTGCCGAGGGCATTGGCTACCAGATCAGTGGGGGAAAAACGCTCCCCCTTTCCCTGATTGTCGGTGGGAGCATCGGTTTCTATTACTGTACCTGATTGTACGTGAGTGTCAATCGTTCTGAGTTCTCCTTCGTAATGTATTTTGGCCGTCATAACTTGTTTTTTCGCTGTTAAAATTAATGCGTCTGTACTTCTGATTAAGAATATTCCGTAATTTTCAATATCAAACAGACAATTTACTGTTTGACATGTTAAATGAAACCAGCAAAAAGCACCATTTTATTTGCTTTTATGTTTTGTGTACTTGCTATTAAAGGGCAAGCACAAAATGCTGTGGATAATGCGGCCAAAATTGATACCATCAAATCCTCACCTGCGCCTCCCGTAAGCCACATACCGTACAAACCTAAGCCCAAACCCAAATTCCCAAAACAAATACGCAGAGAGCTTAGTATTGGCCTGCGCCTGAATACTGATGGATGGGGTGTGTTTGTAGATCGCGGCGCAATCAGGGGCGAGAACCCCAAGACCAGCGATATGTTTTATAATGTAAAAACATGGCAGATAGAATTTGACGAAAAGAAGAATGCCCGCGAAATAAAGACTAGTACTGACGACCAAAGCTCGGGTGGCGGAAAAAGTAATCCTTACATATTTGGTAAGATCAACAATTTCTACACCTTCAAAGTGGGCCTGGGCGGCAGCAAACTTATTGCTGGCAAGCCCGATCCCGGCACTGTGGCCATACACTGGGTAACAAGCGGAGGATTATCGCTGGGTCTGCTGAAACCTTATTATATAATTGTAGATAATGGCGGTGGTGACAAAACAATAAAGTATACAGACGAGACCCATGACAATTTCCTGAACGAAAAAAATATTGTTGGTGGTGCTGGATTTTCGCAAGGTTTAAGCGAAATTAAATTCGTTCCGGGGGTGCACCTTAAGACGGGTCTGCATTTCGACTTCTCAGGCAATCGCAGAACCGTATTTGGCGTAGAGACTGGGATGAATTTTGAATATTACTCCCAGGAAATTAAGCTCATGGCCTTACAACCCGGCGTTCCATATTTTTATAACCTATACGTTTCGATCCAATTTGGCAAACGTTGGTTATGATCGTAATTTGCAGCCTATATGCAGGAATTACCCGTTATCAATCCCGCGGAAGTTAACAATACCGAACAACGTGTAAAGAAGCCTAACTGGCTGAGAGTGAAATTGCCTATAGGCGAAGAGTATCGCCATGTTCGCAGTCTTGTTGACACGCACAAACTGCATACCATCTGCGAAAGTGGCAATTGCCCTAATATGGGCGAATGCTGGGGGGAGGGTACTGCTACCTTTATGATATTGGGCAATATCTGCACGCGCTCTTGTGGCTTCTGTGCAGTTGCCACCGGCCGACCCGAACCAGTAGATTGGGACGAACCGCAACGCGTAGCAGAAGCTATACACCTAATGAAGGTAAAGCACGCAGTAATTACGTCAGTTGACCGTGACGAATTGAAAGACGGTGGCTCAACCATCTGGGCCAATACCATAAAGGCTGTTCGGGCCTTAAATCCCGGAACAACACTTGAAACCCTTATTCCAGACTTCCAGGGCAAATGGGAGAACCTGCAACGCATAATAGATGTTGCTCCCGAAGTAGTTTCTCATAACCTGGAAACAGTGGAACGCCTGACACGCAAAGTGCGCATCCAGGCGAAATTCCATCGTAGTCTTGAAGTGATCCGCCACTTAAAGGATGGTGGTATGCGCACAAAAAGTGGCATTATGCTTGGCCTGGGCGAGACGAAGGAAGAATTGTTAGATGCAATGCAGGCGCTGGTAGACAATGGTTGTGATGTACTGACACTGGGACAATACCTGCAGCCAACACAAAAGCACTTGTATGTAGACCGCTTCGTTCATCCTGACGAATTTGCGTTCTTCCGCGAGCGTGGTTATGAGATGGGCTTTGATTATGTAGAAAGCGGCCCGCTTGTACGTTCATCTTACCACAGCGAACGTCACGTATTTGCAGGTGAAGGCCGTAAGAAATGGATGGAAGCGCAGATGGCTTAATCTTTGTACTTTCCTATTTTATCGTCGATGTAAATATCCTTTACAAAACTGCGTTGCAGCTTCATGTTTATGAGTACTGAAGAGGCCCCCGCTTTTTTGCATTCTTCCTGTATCTCATCTACCAGTTTCATCAACTGTTCGTAAGGACCTTCAATTACGGTTTCAAAAGGGCACACAAGATACTTGAGTCCAGACTTTTGAATGCAGGCGATAGCTGTGTCTATTATCGCGTATGCCTCAGCTTGCTCTTTATGCAGCGGCAATACCTGTATAGCAATGTTAGCTGTATTATCCATTTATCATCATTGCACGCACCTTATTGCGTGTTTTAAACAAGTTTTAAGTATTGATTGCCTGCCTATTATTAAAAACTTTGCGCTTATAGACAATTACACTTTCATTGTTACAATGTTACTTGTAATTTGCGCAAAAATAAAATCATCCAAAAATGAAGCGCTTTCTATTCATTGCTCTTTTTGCTGCAATTGCCAATGCGGCATCGGCACAAGACCTGAAGACACCTGCACTTAGCCCAACAGCTAAGATCAGCCAGGACTTTTCCACTTCGAACATCGAAATATCATACAGCCGCCCCTCAATGCGTGGCCGCAAGATATTTGGAGAGTTAGTGCCTTATGGTAAAGTATGGCGCACAGGCGCTAATAGCGCAACCAAGTTGAAATTTGGTGAAGATGTGAAGATAGGTGGCAAAACGCTGAAGGCAGGTGAATATGCCCTTTATACTATACCCGGAACCTGGGAATGGGAAGTAGTAATAAACAAAGGCACCAGCAACTGGGGCGCTTATGGCTACGATACCAGCGGCGATGTGGCCCGTTTTAAGGTTAAAGCTGAGAAATTAAGCCAGCCGGTTCAGAGTTTCACTATGAACATTTCAAACATTACGTTGAATTCCTGCAGTATTGACCTTTCATGGGAGAAAGCTATGATCTCAATACCTGTTCGTGCTGACAATGATACACGTATACTGGCATCTATCGACAAAGCAATTAACAAACCCAGCATTCCATATTTCCAGGCAGCTAGCTATTATTTTGAAAGCGGTAACGACATTGGCAAAGCCGACATGTACGTAGACAAAGCACTGGAGCAAAATCCTAAGGCATTTTATATGTGGTGGCTGAAAGCCCGCATACAGGCCAAGATGGGTCATAAAGACGAAGCTATTGCTGCTGCAACAAAATCAATGGAAACTGCAAAAGGCTCCGGCGCCGAAGATGAGTACATGCGCAATAACCTGAGACTTATTGAAGAAATGAATGGCAAAAGCGATAAGGTGATGGCAGACAACAGCAGCAAAAAAACAAAAGCCTCGAAGAAATCAAAATAACAATGTAAGCACAATAATTTTCACCCACAGTATGTTTTGTACTGTGGGTTTATTTTTCCCAATCTATGCGCAAAATAACAATACTGCTCGCCTGCCTTGGCTCTATAACAATAAATGCACAGCAAGTGCGCCCTGCCAGCTCAGAAAAGATCTATCATGAAATAGCAAAGCTGAGACACCTGACCAATGTGCTGTACCTGGCTGCACACCCTGATGATGAGAATACACGCCTATTGGCCTGGCTTGTTAACAATAAGAACTACAGGACAGCATATTTATCCCTTACCCGGGGAGATGGTGGACAGAACATATTGGGTAACGAGCAAGGCTCTGCCCTCGGCCTGATCAGAACACATGAATTGATGGAGGCACGCAAATTGGATGGGGCAGAACAGTTCTTTACTCGCGCAATAGATTTTGGCTTTTCTAAAAACTCTGATGAAACTTTTAAACATTGGAACTCTTACCAGCTCACATACGATGTGAGCTGGATATACAGGAAGTACAGACCGGATGTTGTTATATGCCGTTTTCCCCCAACAGCACAAGCAGGACATGGACAGCATGCTGCATCTGCAATATTGGCCGCGAAGGCTTTCAGCGCAAGTGGCGATAAGATGGCATATACAGAACAGCTGCATTACTATGCGCCATGGAGACCGAAACGACTGTTGTTTAACGCTTTCAGATTTGGAAGTTTTAATACTACTTCGGAAGACATGTTCAAACTTTCTGTAGGACAATACTTACCCGAACTGGGTGAAGGTGTAGGAGAGCTTGCCGGCGCGAGCCGCAGCGTACATAAAAGCCAGGGTGCAGGAACACCCAGTGTGCCCGGTATACAGACCGAGTATTTCAAACTGGTGGACGGCGACACTCTATCTAACTCAATATTTGATGGCATAGACATCACCTGGGGACGCGTGAACCGGAAGGATATAGGAGAAAATATTAAGGCTATAGAAGAAGCATTTAACTACAGGCATCCCGATGCAAGCCTGCCTGCATTGCTTCAATTACGTAAGAAAATACACGCTGTAGAAGATGAATATTGGAGGAATGAAAAACTAGCTGAACTGGACCAGATAATACTGGACTGCAGCGGCTTTATGGCTGAGCTATACGCAAAGCAGCCGCAGGCGGTTCGCGGGGAATCTTTGCCGTTCACACTACGTGTGATCGCGCGTTCTGAAACACCCGTTATTTTAAAGTACGTACAATGGCCCGGGGCAGACAGTCTCACGCGTTTGCACATAGAAGCGGATTCTCTTTTTTCATTCGATCATGTTGTCACTATTCCTCGGTCTGCAGCCTTAACAGAGCCTTACTGGTTGTCGCAGCCCATGTCTATGAACAACATGTTCTCTATACCCAACGACACTGTATTGGGTTTGCCCGAAACGCCCAATAGCCTGAACGCTACTTTGACACTGAAAATAGGTGATGAGGATTTTAAGGTACCAGTACCACTATCATATAAAAAGACCGACCCGGTGAAAGGAGATGTGGTGGAACAATTGCGTGTGGTGCCTGATCTGAGTCTGGACTTTGTGAGCCTGATGTTGGTTACAGCGCCGGACGGATCGGTGAACGCTGATGTGCATGTGCATGCTTACAAGGATGTAACAAACGCAATGCTCACTGTATATGCAGACAAGGGCAATGAAAAGCACATAAGCGGTCTGAGTTTCCGTGCGCAAAACGACACTACCATACAGGTGCATTTTACAGCACAGGAAACTGAAAAAATAAGCAAAGGTGACTTTTACCTTTCTGCAGAAGTGACAGCAGGAGGCAATACTTACAACAGGGCATTGAAGCTGATACAATATAACCACATCCCTACCCTGCAGTACTTTAGCAGCCCGGCCACAAAAGTGCTGCGGAAGAATTGGAAGTGCACGGCGAAACGCATTGGTTACGTAGAAGGTGCCGGCGATTTTACACTTTCCTTCTTAAGGCTCGCGGGACTTGAAGTGGATGTACTGAAAGATGCCGACCTGGCTGATGCTAACCACCTGAAAAAATATGATGCTATTGTAACCGGAGTACGCGCTGTTAATGTAGAAAAACGCATGCCCGTGTGGATGCCCGTACTGATGAAATATGCAGAGAATGGCGGCACCCTGCTGATGCAGTATAATACGCTACAGGACCTATCTACCACTAAAATTGGCCCATACCCATTCACCCTGGTTAATGAACGCGTGACCGAGGAAGATGCCAAAGTAACTTTCATTGAACCGAAACACAGATTGCTGAACTATCCGAACCAAATCAGCGATAAGGATTTTAATGATTGGGTGCAGGAACGCGGCTTGTATTTTGCGGCGAAGTATGATACTACAAAGTACCAATCCATCTTCCGCATGAATGATACAGGAGAAAAACCTTCAGACGGGTCTACACTGTACGCTAAATTGGGCAAGGGCAATTATATTTATACTTCACTATCATTTTTCAGGCAATTGCCCGCAGGCAATAAGGGCGCGATTCGCTTGTTTATGAATATGCTTAGCGTAGGAAAGTAAAATAATAAATTGGCATAATGTTTGTTATTTTTATATCAAACGCCTCTTTTGCCCTTAAAATTTGAACTTCCAACCAGGCTCGCTATCTCATACCTCGCCATTTTTTTGTTACTCACCGCTGCATGTTCAAAGAACTCTGACGGACCTGTACCCATAATTTACACCTCTCAATTGGCCGGACAAAGGAATTTTTTTGTGTCGCAATGTGACGATGAGGTTTGTAATGGGGGCTGGTATTGCTTGAGTTTCGTTCAAGCGTTGGATATAGTTGTAGTTGACAGTACGCACATCAAGCTAGGGATTAGTGGGGATATATTGGCACTCCGAATTGAGCCCCCAAATACCCGGTTTTTCGCAAATACGGATAATAGCATTGCTATTTCTTATCATCCCGGTTCGGATACAGTTTTTTATAGTAGACATTTGGCTAACCGCTGCTATTCAAGCTCTGCGGGAGGATTTAGCCTGCTGCATAGTAATCAGCCGTCAAAATACAGCTTCACATATACCGGCAGCACACAACTATGGGACTCTGTTTATTTTCAAAGCAATGCACCTGCCAACTCATCTTTCATCTGGGATTTCGGCGATGGCACCCAATCGACCCTGGCAAACCCTGCGCATGTTTATAATGCAATATTCCATGCAGGTGGAAAACACCAGGTCAGTCTTATGGTAAAGAATGGAGACAATGCATCTTTCTACAGCCAGGAGCTTGCAGTAACTCCTCATATTTCAAAATTTGCGGGCACTCATATTTGGAAGGTCAGCTACAATGGCAACAGTCTTCCTGATACAACATTTGACGTGATCCGGGTTGACGACTTTAATATTAAAATAGGCGACTCCATATTACACTCTCAACCGGAGATAGATATTATTTACAACAAGAACGCAAGACGATCTCGCTTTTTCAACGGTAATCCCCCGGAAGACGACTATCAGAACTTTTCTTTTGATCCAGATACAAACACCCTGGTGCTTGCTATCCATACTATGAATAAAATAACAGGTGAGTATTCAACCACGATCTATACCTCACCCTGAGCAATGAGCATTTCGCAACAATGTAATGGCTATCCTTTATGCCACCTCTTTTCAAAGGCTCATCTATTAGCGCACGTTTAGTCAGACAATTGCGCGAGCGAGGACTTTCGATATCTGGCATGAATTTTGCACACATTCAATAAATCCTCTATATGCATCCTTTAACCTTATTCCGGCAATTGCCGCTTTTAACAGGAATCACAATTTGGATATTTCTTTTGTCTGGTTGTGAAAAAAACAACCAAAATACTGCTACACCTAAAACCAGTTTTTCTTACAGCGGCAATTTAGTAGTGTGGGATACCATCAGATTTCAAAGCAACTTGCCTTCGGACTACACTTTATATTGGAAATTTGATTCATCTAGCCCGGGACTATACAATTCTCCCCAGGTAAGCCATGTTTTCACAAAAGTGGGCAAACATTCTGTCTGTCTGTTGTCGGGTCACCACTCTGGCTTCGTGACTGACTCCGAGACTCAAATGTTAACAATAGATGTCAATCCGAAAATACAGCAATGTTTGCAAAAAATTACTGGAACACATTCATTTCATTGTGTCTCTTCCTCTGGCGCATATGGACAACCCAGTGTTATTAATTCTTACAATCAAAACATAACGGTAAACATCATTGACGATGAGAGAATAGCACTTTCTATCACAACAGATATGCTCAGCATCCAATCATACACCGGCGGAAACCTCACTTACTTTTGCAATCCCAGCGGGAGCAAGCCACATCCGAGAAAATTGGACTATGACCAAACAAAAGATCAGATCACAATAAGCGTCGACGATTATTACTATGGTGGCAGCTCAAGTCTCGCCTGCACCAGCTACTAAAACCCCGGCGCCTCTATTCACCCTGGCATGATATGTAAACTGCATTATCAATCCAGCATACAATTCTGATTCCTTTTCTTTACCCCCTGTGCTCCCCTCTTTTCAATGGACCGTCTGTTATTGCTCTTTTTAGAACTACTTGCAAAGTCAGCAACACTAGTAGAACAGGCACACTGAAGAGCAGGGTATTTTCGACAATTTTGCCCACAGGTGCACTTTGATTAATGAATTGATATACTACCGCACATATACCCGCAGCCGCTAAATAATAACGAAAAATTCCTTTAGCCCTCTGACCACCATGTGACTTCTTCTTGTGTCGTCTTGAACTATGCATAAGCTTCACCGTTTTCTGTACAATTAATTCTTCATCGGAACATTTATTAGTGTCGGGGTTTAGAGTCAATATCAGTCTCCAAAACCCTTACAATTTGTTAAATGCAATTATTGTACCAATCTGATAAATATCTGCAGGCTCCATTCTTCTTCTTTCAGCAGCCCTTGGTTAAACATGTAAAAATCAAACCATTAGGTTTTATTTAAACTTCCGGTAGAGATAAAAACTTATTTGCTGCCTATATTTACTTTTCATTTTCTATTATGCAGCCTGAAAAATCCTGGCATCGGGGGTATGCAATAGTGCTTGTTGTGCTCGTGGCGCAAATACTGTTCTATTATTGGTTCACTACACACTGGGCATGAGTAGCTTAGACTGGATAGTATTGTTATTTACGCTGGTGGCAGTCATATTATATGGCTTGTACAAAAGCAAAGAGCAACACGGAGTCGACACTTATTTACGTGCGGGGAAAAAAATGCCCTGGTATATGGTGTTGTTGGGGGTGATGGCTACCCAGGCGAGTGCTATAACTTTTCTCTCGGCACCGGGGCAGGCGTATACCGATGGTATGCGCTTTGTACAGTACTACTTTGGCTTACCCTTAGCCATGATAGTCATCTGCACAACCTTCATACCTATCTTCAGCAAGCTCAATGTCTATACGGCATATGAATACCTGGAAAACCGTTTTGACAGGAAAACCCGGTTACTAACTGCACTGCTATTCCTCCTTTCAAGAGGCCTATCAACAGGCATAAGCATATACGCACCTTCCATTATACTGTCTTCCATTATGGGCTGGAATATCTACCTTACCAACGTAGTTATGGGTGGTTTGTTGATGGTATACACCTATAGTGGTGGTGCCAAGGCTATAGCACATACACAAAAGATCCAGTTCCTAATTATACTGGGCTCAATGGGCATTGCGGGCTATCTTGTAGTTAAGAATCTGCCGGCTGGGATAGGAATAAGCGAAGCCTTGTCTCTCTCCGGAAGATCCGGCAAGCTTAATGTCATAACAACAGGTTTCAACTGGCACGATAAATACAATATCTGGAGCGGAGTGATCGGTGGCTTCTTTTTAGCCCTCTCCTATTTCGGCACAGATCAAAGCCAGGTGGGGCGCTATATAAGCGCTAAAGATAATCATGAGGGGAAATTGGGTCTGCTAATAAACGGCATTGTGAAGGTGCCTATGCAATTCCTTATATTGCTGATAGGTGCCCTGCTATTTGCCTTTTACAGTTTCCATCCGGCACCACTTTATTTCAATGATGGTGCTTATGCAAAGTACCGTGATGAACAAGCACCAAAAGCCATCCGGGCAGAAGCAGACTATAACAAGTTACACCGTCAATATGAAATGCAAGCATTGGCACTGAGTCAAAGCGGGCACAAGGACACATCATTAGCATCGGCTTTCAAACAGACGCGGCAACAATTACAGACTTTGCGCGAAGAGGTATCTCAAGACATAAAAAACAACAATTACAGCGCGGACGCTAATGACACCAACTACATTTTCCTGTACTTTGTAAAACATACCTTGCCCAAAGGGCTTGTGGGTTTACTCTTCGCTGTGATCTTCTTGGCGTCGTGGGGTTCAATTTCTGCGGCGCTTAACTCCCTTGCATCCTCCTCAATGATGGATATACAATTGCTGGGCCGCAAAGATGCTTTTGATGAAAAAGAACAATTGTACTGGGGGCGAGTGCACACCTTGCTTTGGGGCCTTTTCTGTATTTGTGTGGCGATGTTCGCTGCGCAGTTAGGGTCGCTTATAGAAGCTGTAAACGTGCTGGGCTCACTATTTTATGGAACCATATTAGGCATCTTTCTTGTAGCGTTTTACATAAAAAAGGCAAGCGGCAATATTGTGTTTGCTGCAGCTATGATCACCGAACTTGTGGTAATAGTTATTTATAAGGCGGATTTAGTGTCGTTTCTCTGGCTGAATGTGATCGGAGCCCTGCTAGTACCTGCCATATGCTGGGTATATTCACTTTTCAGGCCCTTTATGATCAACAGCCCCGACTAACATCCGTAAAAATACGGATACCAAATTACCAACTGTTACTAATTGCCGGGAGCTGGCAAGCAATCTACTTTTGAGTCATTAAATAAAACTCAAAAAAAGACATGAAAAAGATTACTCTCCTAACAATAATGAGCACCTTCCTGGTAGGCGCTACCACTTCCCTCCGGGCACAATCTGCCGAGGCTACTAAAAATGCTGAGGCATTCAATATTAAAAAGTCGAAGCTACTCGCCAAAATGGAGCGCTTTGCTCCTGCCCAGCTTACTGTTAGTTATAAGCTCACTTCGAGCGAAACAACGGTTAGCAAAGAACGGAGTACAGGTAAAATGGCGGGAGCGAAATTAACCGCATACCTGGAAACTACAGATGGGCAACTGACGGATGATGACTTCCAGGAAGTGACAGATTACTTCTACTCGTACTTTCAGAAAACTTTAAAGAAGAATGGAATAGATACCGTTGCATGGAGCAAAATAGCTGCTACTGATTTTTATAAAGGAGCGGATGAAAAAAAGGTATCAAATGAGCAGGAGAAAAGCGGCGGGCAGGTTTGGGCTACCTTCAATGCCAACAAAGGGAATATTCTGTATGGAGGGTTTGCGGGATTTGCTTTCGGCAAAATAAAAAAGGCGCAACACTTTTGCGAAGATATAGATGCTGCAGCAGGATTCTTTTATATTACAGTAGACTTTGCCGATATAGCTGTGAACCTAGATATAAAGACACATGAAGGCTACTATGAAATAAAAACCAACTACAAATATACCGCAGCCACTAAACCCATGATGAAGGTAATCCCATCTGATGAGTTATCGTTGTTATGGAATGAAAAAGCACAAAGCGATGGCTTGATGTTGCAGAAACCGCTTGTTTCAAATATGGTTTATCACACCGCTGTAAACCAGGATCCTTCAAGGCTGCACAGGGGAGCTTTCGACTTTGCGAAGAAGATGAACCCGGTAGTTATAGAAACGACCAGGGATAAATATAAAGCTGCAGCCAAAAAGGCTTTGGAAAATTATGCTGATGCTTTTGTAGCGAAGGCAAAGGAAATCAGAGATTAATCCCGCATAACAAACTTATAATGATAGAGTAGGCACCTAAATGCTTACTCTATCATCTGCACTACCTGTGTAGGCTCTAAATTTGCATTGCGTATCGCAATGTTTTGCGCTACACGTTTAGCCAACTCAACAAATGCGTTTTTAGATACCGGTTCATCATTTACGATAGCGGGTATTCCCTTGTCTCCACCCTCCCTGATACTTTGCACCAATGGTATTTCGCCAAGAAAAGGCAGCTCAAACTGTTCTGCCATTTTGCGCGCACCGCCTTTGCCGAAAATATAGTACTTATTCTCCGGCAGTTCTGCGGGAGTGAAGTATGCCATATTCTCCACAACGCCCAATATCGGAACATTGATCTGTGGTTGTTTTAGCATCATAATTGCTTTGCGCGCATCGGCAGATGCAACAGCCTGTGGTGTGGATACTATTACAGCACCTGTAACCGGAACAGTCTGCACAATAGTAAGATGCACGTCTCCGGTACCAGGTGGCATATCTATTACGAGATAATCGAGGTCTTGCCAGTACACGTCTGTAATAAATTGCTTCAAAGCAGAGCTGGCCATGGGACCGCGCCATATCACCGCCTGTTTTTCATCGATCAGCAAGCCTATAGACATGGCCTTAATTCCGTAACGCTCCATAGGCACTATCATGCCTTTACCATTCACCTCTGTCATTTGAGGGCGCTCATCTCTGAGGCCAAGCATTATGGGTATTGAAGGCCCGTAAATATCCGCGTCAAGGAGACCAACAGAAGCGCCCTCCTGGGACAGCGCCAGCGCAAGATTAACTGCGACAGTAGATTTACCTACACCACCTTTACCCGATGCTACCAAAATGATGTTCTTTACATTCGGCAACACAGACTTATTATCCTTCCTGTTAGAGTTTACTTTTGCATCCATGAATATCTTAACAACAGCTTCCTTATCAACAAGGAGATGAATAGCATTTACACATGCACGCTCTATCATCTCCTTAAGCGGACACGCCGGAGTTGTGAGCATAACAGTAAAAGAAACATTCTTTCCATCAATTACTATATCACTTACCATGTTCAATGTCACCAGGTCCTTTCCCAAGTCGGGTTCCTGTACATTGCCCAGGGCTTCTAACACTGCTTCTTTTGTTATCATATAAACCTTTGTTAAAGTGCTTTAAATCGCTGCAAAAATACGTCAAACCCTCTTTCTTTGTGAAAATTAAAGCGCAAGCAATATTGTTTTTTTCAATGCGATTATTAACGGTACGACGCCATATTTACAACGTATCTTTGTTTTAATGAAGTGGAGGCCACACATATATTTCAGCGCTTTTCTTACAACACTCCTGTTGACAACACTTCAGGCGCTTGGCCAGCCTCAATATGAGAAGATCATTCAGATAAACGGAGTTATCATTACTGCCGACAGCCTGCGCGCGGTTGCCGGGGCCACGGTGTTGGTCAAGCACCAGGACCGGGGAGTCTATTCCGGCAATGCGGGTGTTTTTTCAATTGTATGCTATAAAGGAGACACACTTCAATTCCGTTGCAGGGGTTTCAGGCCGAAGGAATATGTAGTATCACCCAATATACAAGGGCAGTATTTTTCATTAATTCAGCTGATGGTACAGGACACATTCTACTTGCCCGGAAGCATTTTACGACCATTGCCAGACAAGAGCCAGCTTGATTATGCATTTTCACACTCTTATGTGCCCGACGACAGGTACGAGATAGCACGTAAAAACACCAACGCGCTTATGCTGCGGGCCCTTGCAATGACACTACCACGTGATGGCAGGGAAGCCCAGGCACTTTATCAAAATCAGCAATGGCATGATGCCGTTTATTACGGGCAGCAAAAGCCGATGAATATCCTGAACCCGCTGGCATGGGCTGAGTTTTACGAATCATGGAAGCGCGGTGACTACCGCAAACAAAACCTGCCCATTGACTACTCTAATTATTGAGTATTTTTGAAAGCAATCATTCTACACGCCTTTGGCATTTAAGCAAGACAATGAAGCGCTCAGCCTGAATAAGTACATCAGTAATTCAGGTTTCTGCTCCCGCAGGGAGGCAGACAAACTTATAGAACAGGCACGCGTAAGCATAAATGGAGAACTGGCATGGGCGGGAGCGAGGGTAAACCCGGGCGACAGTGTTGAGATAGATGGTGAACCCATAAAATCCAAGAGCAAGCCTATATATATCGCCCTGAATAAGCCGACCGGTATCACCTCCACTACAGACACAAAGGACAAAACGAATATTATCTCTTTCCTCAATCACCCAAAAAGGATATTCCCTATCGGGAGGCTGGACAAAGACTCTGATGGCCTGATCTTTCTTACAAACGATGGCGATATCGTGAACAAGATATTGCGCGCGGGGAACAATCACGAGAAGGAATATATAGTAAGTGTAGACAAAGCAATAACACCTGATTTTATTAGAAAAATGGGCGAAGGGGTGCCGGTACTCGATACTATTACCAGGAAATGCTATGTGCGGCAGGAAGGCAATAAGAAATTCAGGATAATACTGGTGCAGGGGCTGAACAGGCAGATAAGGCGTATGTGCGAATTCCTGGGCTATGATGTTATAAAACTCACCCGTGTTCGCATTATGAATGTACAGTTGGGAAATCTGCAACCCGGAAAATGGCGTTATCTGCTCCCCGATGAGATCAACACGCTAAACAAAATGATCGGCGCATCGAGCAAAACCGAAGAAGCTTCAATAATTGCCAGGCCCGCCCAAAGTACCAGGCCGAAACATAAGCAAAGCAAACGTCGCTAAACTACCAGGTATCTTTTACCACATCATACTCTCTGCGCAGCAGAGAAAAACAAATCGAATCTTCTATTGCTGGTGGCTTATAGTAATGTTCGCGTAATACCCCTTCCATTATAAAACCGAGTCTTTTAACCAAGGCCTGAGAGGCTATATTATTCGGGCCGACAAAAGCTTCTATCCTGTTCAGGTTCATTTGTTCAAAGCCATAGATGAACATGGCTTTGAGGGCTTCTGTCATATAACCCTTATTTTTGTCGGCCTCGTCAATGATATGATAGCCCACCTCTGCACGTGAGTGCCTTGCTAACCAGGTGTGAAAACCGCAGTGTCCTAAAATTCTACCACTGCTTTTATCTGTCATAATAAAATTCTTAAACGAGATCTGGTGTGTGGTGTGGCCGCCTCCATGGAACTTTGCTTTTTCAGCAGCAAGCCCCTCATCGTTCAATCCAAAATAGGCGGCAATATCAGCATCTGAACAAAAATTGAAAATGTAATCCTTTATTTCCGGGTTAATTTCTTTAAGATTTAGCCGTGGTGTTTCCAGCACTACCTGGCTATATTGGGCAGGTATTTTCATTTCTAAAAATATTTACATTCCTAGCTTGTATAAGAATATGTGTTGCTGCTCGGGAGTATTTACGACAATATTAGCCTCTCCCTTTGCGGTAAAATCAGTTAATCCATTCTCTTTCAGCCTTACTATTTTTTCCTTCATGTCGGCTGCGAAGTATGTTATTGCCGGATATGCAAAATCAGTGGTTTGATGCAAGCCCAGCGCAGCCAAGCCATCAGATAGTATTGCCCAGGGATAAGGAGATGTAAATCTGGACAATGTTTTAAACCCTAATTGTTCCCAATAAGCAATAGACTTTTCCAGGTCTGCGACGGGGTGAGCCAGTTCACCGAACAGACCACAAACCTTGTTGACGTATTTATTCGGGTTAAAATAATCCTGCGGCGGCATGGCCAGCATTGTAGGGCCGGGTGGCTGCCGGAAACCCATTTCCACAGGCATACCCACCAGGCTAAGATTAAGCCCATCGGGCGACTGAATGAGATAACGCTTCAACATGTCAGTTTCTTTCGCACTCTTTGCGAACTTTATGCTCTTTGCATCTAATTCAGCGACTATCTTATTTATATCACTCACATAGTATGTTAGGGCCAAATAAGGTGTATCCTCCTGCCTCAGCATAATAAGCAAAGCCCCATCACTGACCTGTATCCAGGCAAAAGGCCAATCAGCTCTCATCACTTCTGAAAAGCCCAGCTTCTGATAAAAAGCAAGAGAACGTTCAAGGTCCGGAGTAGTAATCGTCAATGCGCTTACCTCACCCAGGATCGGCTCGGGCAAATTCAATGTCGTCATACGGCAGCCATTTTATTAACTGTAGCCCAGTTGCGGGTTGTGGCCTGCACCTTAAGCTTCTTTTCAAAAAAATTATTGGAAAAGGTGCTATTGCCGTAGCCGCCTTTTTTCACTAAAAGATAAATATTTGTAGCTACAAGCCTGAATTGTTCAGCATCGCTTTGCAGTGCCTCAACTGCCTTGAGTTTTTCTGCCTCAGGTTTGCCGGAAAGAAAGCTAACATGTAAAGCCATGTCTTCGCCGAAATCCTTGAACGGGCATTTCTTTACGACCTCCGCAATTTCGGGTACTGTCTTTAAAAACACGATCACTTCGTATCCCAATTCTTTCAGCAGTCTGGCCTCGATCTTTTTGGTGAGCACATCTTTGTCGGTCTCTTCAGTATCGAATATCACGTTGCCGCTTTGTATGTAGGTGGAAATATTTTTCAATCCGCGCATTGCGAACATCTTTTTTAGCGCCTCCATCTTTACCACCCTGCCACCAACATTTACAGCCCTCAAAAAAGCCACATATCGCGTCATGCCTTATTGCTTTTAAGGGCTTCCACTATTCCCTTTATTTGATTCAGGTGACGCTCCTCATGCGCTACGAGGATGTCGAAAGCCTTGTCCAATTTATATACAATGTTTTTGTTCGCACGGGAAGATATCAATGCGCCTTGCTCCAGTTGCGGCGCACAACTTTCAATGAGTCTTGCAAACTCCTCCTGGTGCGTATAGAACTTTTGTTCCAGACTTCTATCCAGGCCGCTCACCGAAGGCTCCCAAACTGGGAATGTCTTTACCTTGCGCTTACGTGTTGGTTCCACTGCGCTCAAAATGAAATTTCCGAAGAAATTATTAATGAATCCAATTCTACCCAATGCCGGAACCTTATGTTTACCTGCCTTCAGATCGGCAATAGTGGGAAAATAACTTTCATTGGTTTTGATAACGTGATCTATTACCTCAGCCACACTCCATGTCTGCGCATTTGGCTTTGTGTTGAAGGTCCTATCGTCTACAGTTGCTAATACAGTCTTGTATTCCTTGCTCAATTGAACAAGAGCCGCCTGCCAATTATGTATTTGTGTTAATAATGACATTATGCCTGGTATTTACCGGAAACTTTCTTCCTTCGGCAATATACTAAATATGGCACATTTGTCTACTTCCCGCCATTGCTGTGCAGGTCGAGCAGGCAATTGGCATCCAGCGTGGGCACATTATTACCAAACAGACCGAAAGAATTGGATTCAACCTGGTAATACATAAGGCAGCTTGTGCTGTTGCAATGGGCAGCATGCGATGCATCCTCATGCGCATGAACCATGGGAGAACCTGTATTAACAAGACCAAGTATGTGCCCAAGTTCATGCTCCAATACCGTGGCCTCAAGTACTTTTCGGCTCACCTGCCCCAAGCCACCTGAATTATTGAATATTGTTTTGCCAAACAAACAGATAGATGTACAACGGTAAGAAACGCCCAGGATTTTAGAAGATGTATCCGCGCCATCTGTCATCAGTATGTATAACGCCAGTTTATTGCCACTTGTGTACGCAGTTCTGTTTTGCTTTTCAAACAAGGCAACATCATTCACCGTAAGGTCTGCGCCGTTGGCTGTTAGTTGTTGTTGGGTAACAGTAATACCAGAAGGCTTATTGCAAACACTATTCAGGAAGGCAGTAAGGTTCGCTATTGCATCAGCATCAGGCTGGTAGCCCGCCATATATTGAATCTGAATGTCAATGCCGGCGTATTTATCTGCACTAAGCAAGTCGTGCGCAGATGCACCTGTTATCTGGTTACTGTAAGTATCAGGTAGCGCATAAGGATCATTATTGGTCGACTCCTTTTTACAAGCGACCACAAACAACAGCATCAGTACCGGAAATATTTTCCTCATCATAGTATAGCCAGGCATAAGCTTCAACGGCCATTACGAATTTACGGAAAGGAGCGCAATAAAGGGCTACAACCACATCAAAACTTCGCGCCGTTTTCCCTAAAAGCAAACACCCTCAACTCGTTTTGTTGAGGGGTGTTTAATTATGTTTCTTCGGGTATATACAAAAAAAATAGCCTCACATGTGTGAGGCTATTAAAATAAATATGGCAGCTACCTACTCTCCCGCATTGTTGTGCAGTACCATCGGCCATGGGAGGCTTAACTTCTCTGTTCGGAATGGGAAGAGGTGAACACTCCCGGCAATACCACCATAATATCTTTATGGTCAATTAACCAGTTAAATAAGGTGACATATTGAGTCAGCAACTTTCTACATAAGTAGATAGTAAAAAAATAAAGTTAAAGCTTACGGGCAATTAGTACTACTCGGCTTTGATGTTACCACCTTTACACCTGTAGCCTATCAACGTCATCGTCTTTGACGGCCCTTAAAAGTAAACTCATCTTGAGGAAGGTTTCGCGCTTAGATGCTTTCAGCGCTTATCCTGGCTGTACATAGCTACCCGGCGCTGCGCCTGGCGGCACAACCGGTACACCAGCGGTACATACGCTCCGGTCCTCTCGTACTAAGAGCATGTCCTCGCAATTTACTAACGCCCACCACAGATAGGGACCGAACTGTCTTGCGACGTTCTGAACCCAGTTCACGTGCCACTTTAATCGGCGAACAGCCGAACCCTTGGGACCTTCTCCAGCCCCAGGATGTGACGAACCGACATCGAGGTGCCAAACCTCCCCGTCGATATGAGCTCTTGGGGGAGATCAGCCTGTTATCCCCGGAGTACCTTTTATCCTTTGAGCGATGGCCCTTCCATTCGGAAACCACCGGATCACTTTAGCCCGCTTTCGCGCCTGCTCGGCTGGTCAGCCTCACAGTCAAGCACCCTTCTACTAATGCGCTCTGCGTACGATTACCAACCGTACTGAGGGTACCTTTGCAAGCCTCCGTTACACTTTAGGAGGCGACCACCCCAGTCAAACTACCCACCATGCAATGTCTCCCCTTACAGGGATTAGACTCTAAGTAACAGAAGGTTGGTATTTCAACGTTGACTCCCCGATGGCTGGCGCCACCGGTTCACAGTCTCCCAACTATTCTACACATCTGTTACTCAAAATCAATGCAAAGTTGTAGTGAAGGTTCACGGGGTCTTTCCGTCCCGTGGCGGGTAACCGGCATCTTCACCGATACTACAATTTCACCGGGCTCGTGGAGGAGACAGTATTCAACTCATTAGACCATTCGTGCAGGTCGGAACTTACCCGACAAGGAATTTCGCTACCTTAGGACCGTTATAGTTACGGCCGCCGTTTACCGGGGCTTCGGTCGCCAGCTTCACCTTGCGGCTGACAAGCTTCCTTAACCTTCCGGCACCGGGCAGGTATCAGGCTCTATACTTCATCTTTCGATTTTGCAGGGCCCTGTGTTTTTGCTAAACAGTTGGTTGAATCATTTCACTGAGTCCATATTACTATGGATGGCTTTATCCCGAAGTTACAGCCACAATTTGCCTAGTTCCTTCTCCACGGCTCACCCGAGCGCCTTAGAATATTCTTCTCGACTACCTGTGTCGGTTTACGGTACGGGTTGTTTTAGCCTAACCTTAGAGGTTTTTCTCGTGAGCATGATTAGGGTCATTATCTATCAGGCCGAAGCCTTCAAGTACTATCACCTTCGACACCCCTGGCGGATTTGCCTACCAAGTGTATATCTACGGGCTTTAACCCTCTATTCCGTAAGAGGGCAGACCTTTCACTTCTCCGTCACCCCATCGAAACTAAAACAAGTGCTGGAATATTAACCAGCTTTCCATCGACTTCCCCTTTCGGGTTTGCCTAAGGACCCGACTAACCCTGATCCGATTAACGTTGATCAGGAACCCTTAGTCTTTCGGCGATATTGTTTTTCACAATATTTATCGTTACTCATACCTACATTTTCTTTTCTGAACGCTCCAGCATACCTCACGATACACCTTCGACGCTGTTCAGAATGCTCCCCTACCACTCCTTACGGAGTCCATAATTTCGGTGCTATGTTTGATGCCCGATTATTTTCCGTGCCCGAACCCTCGACCAGTGAGCTGTTACGCACTCTTTAAATGAATGGCTGCTTCCAAGCCAACATCCTGGCTGTCATAGGATTCGAACTTCGTTTGATCAACTTAACATAGACTTAGGGACCTTAATTGATGGTCTGGGTTATTTCCCTCTCGGCCACGGACCTTAGCGCCCGCAGCCTCACTCCCGGAGATATATGATAGCATTCGGAGTTTGTCAGGGTTTGGTAGGCGGTGAAGCCCCCTAGCCCAGTCAGTAGCTCTACCTCTATCATACTTCTATTATCCGAGGCTGTTCCTAAAAACATTTCGGGGAGAACGAGCTATCTCTCAGTTTGATTGGCCTTTCACCCCTATCCACAGGTCATCCCATAACTTTTCAACGTTAATGAGTTCGGACCTCCATTGTGTGTTACCACAACTTCATCCTGCCCATGGATAGATCACAAAGTTTCGCGTCTGCTCCTACTGACTAAACGCCCTGTTTGGACTCGCTTTCGCTACGGCTCCGTTAATTATGAACTTAACCTCGCCAGTAAGATGCAACTCGTAGGTTCATTATGCAAAAGGCACGCCGTCACCCTTTAACAGGCTCCGACCGCTTGTAGGCGCACGGTTTCAGGTACTATTTCACTCTGCTATTCGCAGTACTTTTCACCTTTCCCTTACGGTACTGGTTCACTATCGGTCATTGAGGAGTATTTAGCCTTACCGGATGGTGCCGGCAAATTCACGCAGGATTTCTCCGGTCCCGCGCTACTCAGGATACTGCTCGTCCATGATCTGTCGCATCTACAGGGCTTTCACCTTCTGTGGCTTATCTTTCCAGATAATTCAACTTAAGATCACTTTCTAAATGCAGTCCTATAACCCCGAAGGAGCACGCCCCTTCGGTTTGGGCTCTTCCCTGTTCGCTCGCCACTACTTGGGGAATCATTAATTTATTTTCTTTTCCTCCGGGTACTTAGATGTTTCAGTTCCCCGGGTTGGCTCCTATTGCTAGGTGATACACCTTCAGTGCACCAGGTTGTCCCATTCGGAAATCCACGGATTAATGCTTGTATGCAGCTACCCGCAGCTTATCGCAGCTTACCACGTCCTTCTTCGCCTCTCAATGCCAAGGCATCCGCCATGCGCCCTTATTCGCTTTAAATATTGTATTTGTGCTCCAGTACGAACTAGCATACTGAAGACTTTCTAAAATTAATTAAC
>JADMIO011826976.1_pt1 | contig 70468 bp, 62 predicted proteins | sample 8958161 | NCBI WGS metagenome assembly JADMIO01 (sample SAMN16585339, study PRJNA669376) | soil metagenome | isolation source: Crop rotation soil | place: USA: Cullars Rotation, Alabama | collected 2011 | reverse complement strand
GGCCGCGACTTCAAGTCACGTGAATTCCAAGCTTCGGATCCCACTGTGCTGGAAAGGCACTTCGTCGGGCATCAGCAGCTGGGCATCGACCTCGTCGGGTTTGGGCTCGCTGGCGGTGACGCCTTCGCCGGCCGAGCCACCGCACGCCGCAAACAAACATAATGCCGCGGCAATGAGCCCTGTCCGAATCTGACCTTCGCGGGCTTCGCGCCTTCGCGAGAAACCTTGTGCCTGACGCAAAGTAGGTGAAGACGTCTCTCGCGAACGCGCGAAGCGAAGATTTAGATTGGTCTTCATTCAGCCTGGAATCTTGAGTTTCACCGGCCCTTTGACTTTAGCGAGGCATGCGAGTCGATATCGTTTCGGATCGGCGTCGAGGAAGGCCTTGTTCTCGACGGTATTCATCTCGGGCGACCCGGGATCGACCGGCGAGAGGTTATCTGCGCCGTCGACGATCTCGATCGCGCATAGGCCACATAGGCCGACCTTGCATTCCCAGCCGAGCGGTTCGTCCATGTGTTCGGCCGGCTCGCCGGTGCGCGACAGCTTGCACCCGGGGAATCGCTCTTTGATGTTATCGAAGTAGGCATGCAGCACGTCCTTGCCGGGCGCTGCACCGAACGAAACCGGGAACTCGGAGTGTTCGATCACGACCGCGTGCGCCCCGGCTGCGACCGGCGCGGCGGCTATCGTCGCATCTGCCGACGGTGCAAGCGCTGGAGTTTCGACGACGTCGCTCGCCGCCAGCTTGGTCACCGCCGAAAAGCGTTCGAAGCGGAAACGCTTACTAGCGACACGGAACTCGTCGCCATTCGCCAGCACCAGCGACCTGTTCACCTTGGCGTAGGTACCGTTGCGACTGCCGAGATCGAACACTTTCAATGCACCGCCCTCAACACGGAATTGGGCATGACGACGTGACAGGGTAAGGTCGTTGGGATCGAGCGGCACTTCCGAGCCGCGGCCGACGAACAAGCCGCGATCGCCGAGCGGATAGGTCGCCTGGTAAACGCTGTCGCTGTTGTAGTGCGCCAGTGCCCAGCGTCCGCCCTCCTGTGTCGCCATCAGGATCTGCGCGCCGATCCAAGCGACGTCACCTTCGCCGAGCGGACGGCCCTTCACTCCTTGAGCGCGCACCCACACTCCCGAACCGGTGCCGCTGTCCTGAATGACGTAGTCATCACCTCGCTTGAGTAGCGCGGCGTGGTCGTCGGCCATGTAGACGTCGTCGGCGCAGCTGATGTCGGCGCGAGCGCGACCGATGGTGGTCATGTCCTTGACGATCGCGAATTGCTCGTCAGGCGTGCCGTCGGGCAGCAGCGCTACCAACTGCACCGTGACCTCATGCGGACGAGCATCGGCGGGATCGGAGGGCTTCGGCGGCACGATCTCCGCCGCCTTCGGCGGCTTGCGCTCGATCTTCACTGCCTCGCGGCCCGCGCGGCCGGCAATCACTTCGACCGCCTCGACCGCTTCGACCATCGCGGCCTTGATGTTGCGCTTCTGTACCACCTGCTCGTAGGTGGTGGAGTCGTCGAAGTTGGCGCAGCGCAGGTAGCGCGGGCCGCGCGCGTCACCGACCAGGAATACTCCCGGCAATGACACCTCGCCGCTATCGTTCACGAGCATCAGCGGCCGGCCGTTCACTTCGGGAATCTTGATGCCGACGTTTTGCAGAAACTTGACCGGCAAATCTTCCCCGATGCAGGCGACGACCTGAGTCTTGGTGAACTCGAGGTGTACCGTTTCGGGCGGACGATCGACGACTGTCTTTCGATCGATGCGGACCGAGAGATACTCGAGCTTGTCGGGGCCGTCGACGACAGCGACCGGTTCGGAGAAGGCGAGATAGCGAATATTGCCGTTACCGACATAGGCATCAAAGAACGCTTCGCCGATCGCCTTCGACACCTTGGGCATGCGATCGCCGCGATACGACCAATAGACCGGCGTCGCATCTTCCGCCGCCGCCTTGGCATTGGAGATCGAGATCACCGCCTCTGCTGCGGAGGTGCCGCCGCCAATCACGAGTGCCGGCGCGCCGACATAATGGCCGGCGTCATCGAGACGCAGGACGATGCCGTCGGTGTTGCCGGGGATATCGAAACGCCGCGGCACGCCGGCTCCCATTGCGACCAACACGTTGCGAGCACGGTAGAAGACGTCTTTGCCGGCGCGATGGTTCCAGGTCTTCACTTCCCAAACGCCGTCATCGAGACGGCGCAAGCCGGTAAACTCCGAACCGATCTTGGCGGTGATGCCGAACTCGCGGTAGTGCGACTTCCACTGCTTCACCATCTCGTCCTTGTCGATGTCGTCGAAGGCGAGCGCAGCGATCATCGGGCCGCCGCTGGGGAACTCCATCTTGTCGCCGCCGCCGTAGCTCGGCTTGATCAGCTTCTCCTTGGGATAGTCGCGAATACGTTTCATCAGATCGTCGTAGTCGACCACCAGGCAGCTGAGGCCGTACTCCTTCGCACGCACCGCCGCCGCGGTACCGGCGGGTCCGCCACCCGCGATGAACAGATCGAGCACATCCGGTAGCGGCGTCGCCTCTTTGACCTTCAAGGTGCCGAAGGTCGTGTAGTCCGAATCTATATTACCCATTCAAGGAGATCCCCTCCGCATCCGTTTGATCCGCGCAATCCGTTGTTCAAAGCCCTTCCGCGCATCAATCATCCGTGACGCGCAGCAATACGACGCTGGCGTTGTCGCGTCCGCCGGCATCGAGCGCGTGTTGAATGAGCGCCTCACCGCCGCGGGCAAGATCGGTTATTGCGGCCAACGTTTCACGCAAGATGGGCGCCGGGACCAAGCCCGAAACACCGTCGCTGCACATGAAGTAGAGGTCGCCGCCGCGCAGCTCGCTGCTGCCGGTCGAAACGTCGACGTCCGGCTGCATGCCGAGGGCGCGGGCGAGGAAATTGGTATGACCGAGATCGATGGGAATCTTCGCCGCACGCCAGTACGGCTCGCCGATATTGGTATGGTCGGCGGTGAGCAGCTCGAGCTCACCAGCGCGCCATCGATAGAGGCGGCTGTCACCGACGTGAGCCCAGTACGCCTTGCGCTCGGCGAGCGCACAAAACAACGCCACCACCGTGGTCCCCATCGGCTTGCCGTCATCGCGTTGTGCCTTGCCGACGTCGTAGATCTTGCGATTGGCGCGTCCGACGGCATCGCCGAGCTGTCGCCCGGCATGGTCATGATTGGCGTTGGCGCGAGATAGCCAAGCCCGCCACCACGGTGCTGCGGGGTGACAGGCCGAATCTATGACGTCATGAACTACCTCCACCGCAAGGCGGCTGGCCGTCTTGCCGGCCTTGTGCCCGCCCATGCCGTCTGCGACGACGGCGAGTTGCAGCTCAGGAAAACAGCCGACGCTATCTTCGTTCGCCTGCCGCACCAGACCGGTGTTGGAACCGGACCAAGCCTCGAGCTTCATACGCGAGGGGTGCGCTAGCGCCTTACTCCATCGCCGGTCAAGCGCCCTTCAGGTGGGACATTTCGCACCAGGGGCGGGATATCGTCCGATGTCATCCACAGGCGCCGTGTTTTCACAGCAAACCTCCATAACAGCTACGGGCACAAATCGTGCGGTGCACGCCGGGATCTGAACCAATACGTTTAGGCCCCAACTCAAGGAGGACAAGAATGAGATTCGGAAAAGCAGCGGCAGCAGCCCTTTGTTTATCGGCGACACTCACAGCGTGTACGGAGTCGAACAAGGAAGTGTATGCACCCCCGCCGCCACCACCTGCACCGGCCGCTGCGACCGACTTGCCGAGCGGTGTCGTCGGGCAAAATGCCGTCACCGCGACTGCGAAAGTGAAAGCGCTCGATCTCAAGACACGCCACGTGACCTTGCAGCGCCCCGATGGTTCGCTGATCAAGTTCGTCGCCGGCGACGAGGTCCGCAACCTTCCCCAGGTCAAAGTCGGTGACGACGTCAGCGTCACCTATTACGAGTCGCTCGCCTACGAAGTACACAAAGCGGGAACGGAAATTCCGGATGCGACGGTCACCGAAGGTGTGGGGCGCGCCAAGCTCGGCGAAAAGCCCGGCGCTCTCGGTGTGCAAGCTGCCACCGTTACGGCGACGATCGCAGCCATCGACAAAGCGGCGGGCACCGTTACGTTGAAGGGCCCCGACGGTGACCTGACCACGATCAAGGCTCGTAACCCCGACAACTTGAATCGGGTTACTGTGGGCGACCTGGTCGCGATCACCTACACCGAGGCGATCGCGATTTCGGTCGACACCCCGAAGAAAAAGTAACTGCCTGGGATTATAGCCGCGGCCGAAAGGCCGCGGCGCCCAAGCCGCAGCGACAGGGCTCCGAGTCGCGGCTAGATCCATCTCAAAGAGGGGACATGATGGGCACAAGACAGCATGTATTGATTCTATTCTTGGTCGCAGCCGTGGCCGCAAGTTGTAGTCGCACCACCGCCAAGAAGGAGTCCGAAGCGGCGGCCCCGAAGGTGACTGGCGGCGTGCTCGGTTCACCCAGCGCCGCGATCACACTCGACGGCAAGCAGTTGCCGGCGCCCGATCTGGAATTCGGGGGCGACATCAAGCGCAACGCGCTCGAGTCCAAGGCCTGGTGGCCGCCGCGCGTGGTACCGCCCAAGGACGCACCGAACGTTCTGCTCATCATGACCGACGACACCGGCTTCGCCGCCGGCAGCACGTTCGGCGGCGTGATCCCGATGCCGACGCTCGACCACCTGGCGCAGAACGGCCTGCGCTATACCAACATGAACTCAACGGCGCTGTGCTCGCCGAGCCGGGCGGCGCTGATCAGCGGCCGCAACCATCACTCGATGGGCTTCGGCGTGGTTTCCGAGCAGGCAACCGGCTTTCCCGGCTACGACAGCTTCATCCCCAAGGACAAGGCGACAGTCGGCGCAATCCTAAAGGATAATGGTTACGCCACCTCGTGGTTCGGCAAGAACCACAATACGCCCGCGTTCCAAGCGAGTCAGGCCGGTCCCTTCGATCAATGGCCGATCGGAATGGGCTTCGAGTATTTCTACGGCTTCGTCGGCGGCGATACCAATCAGTGGCAACCGAATCTGTTCCGCAACACCACCGCGATCTACCCGTATGTCGGCAATCCCAAGTGGAACCTGATCACCGCGATGGCGGACGACGCGATCCATTGGATGAACCAGCTCAACGACATCGACCCCCAAAAGCCGTTCTTCCTCTACTACGTCCCCGGCGCGACCCACGCACCGCATCATCCGACGCCGGAGTGGATCAAGAAGATCAGCGACATGCACCTGTTCGACAAAGGCTGGAACGGCTTGCGCGATCAGATCTTCGCCAACCAGAAGAAGCTCGGAGTGATTCCACAAGACGCCAAGATGACGCCGTGGCCGGACAAGCTGTTGAAGAACTGGGACCAGCTCTCGGCCGACGAAAAGAAATTGTTCGTGCAGCAGGCCAACGTCTACGCCGCCTACCTCGCCTATACCGATCATGAGATCGGCCGCGTGATCCAGTCGGTTGCCGACATGGGCAAGCTCGACAACACGTTGATCATCTACATCGTCGGCGACAACGGCAGCAGCGCCGAGGGTGGTCCGAACGGAACCCCCAACGAAATCGCCGCGCTCAACGGTATCCAGATGCCGGCCGCGGCCCAGCTGCCGTTCTTGGACGCATGGGGCTCGGACCGCACCTACCCGCACATGGCAGTCGGTTGGACGTGGGCTTTCGACACTCCGTTCTCATGGACCAAGCAGATTGCCTCGCACTTCGGCGGCGTGCGTCAGGGCACCGTGATCTCCTGGCCAAAGGGCATCAAGGACGTCGGCGGCATCCGCAACCAGTTCCATCACTTCGTCGACATCGCTCCGACGATTCTCGAAGTGAGCGGCATACCTGCACCGAACACGGTCGACGGCATTGCGCAGAAACCGATCGAAGGCGTGAGCCTGGCGTATACCTTCGACAAAGCGAACGCGAACGCACCGTCGCGGCACCACACCCAGTACTTCGAAATGTTTGGCGACCGCGCGTTGTATCATGACGGCTGGATTGCCAGCACCAAGGTCATTCGTCCGCCGTGGGACATCGCCGGCGCGACCAACACCGATCCTGCCAACAACGTAACCTGGGAGCTCTACGATCTCACCAAGGACTGGACGCAAAGCGACGATGTCGCGGCAGCGAATCCGGCGAAGCTGAAGGAGCTCCAGGACCTGTTCTGGACCGAAGCCGAGAAGTACCAGGTGCTGCCGCTTGATTCATCGGTGGCAACCCGCGTCGTGCTTCCAAAACCGAGCCTGGCAGCGGGACGGACGGTGTTCACCTACAAGGGCGAGCTGACCGGCATACCGCCGGGCGATGCGCCGAGCGTGCTCAACACCTCGTATATGATCACCGCCGACATCGAGATTCCCAAGGGCGGTGCTTCGGGAATGATCAATACCAACGGTGGTCGCTTCGGCGGCTACGGTCTGTATCTGCTGAAGGGCAAGCCGGTCTTCACCTGGAACCTGCTCGGCCTCAAGTCAGTGCGCTGGGAGGGACCGACGTTGTCTGCCGGCAAGCACACGCTCGAATACGACTTCAAGTACGACGGCCTCGGCTTTGCGACCCTCGCGTTCAATAGCGTCAGCGGCATTGGACGCTCGGGCACGGGCACGCTCAAGGTCGACGGCAAGTCCGTCAGCACTCAGAAGATGGAGCGCACCATTCCGATCATCATGCAGTTCGATGAGACCTTCGATGTCGGCGCCGATACCGGCACGCCGGTGAATGACAAGGACTACCAGGTACCGTTCGCGTTCACCGGCAAGATCGACAAGCTCACGCTCGCCATCGATCGCCCACAACTGACACCGGCGGACGAGAAGCGCTTGAGGGAAGAGGGTCAGCGCAACAACCACACAACCGAGTGAGGTCTGGATCTGGGTGCTGACGCGGCGCCGGCGGATCGTGTCCTCCTTCGGAAATTTTGTAATCGATCGGCAAGCCGGCCGTTTGCTTCGCAATGGCGAGGCGATTCCATTGCGTCCGAAGACCTGGGCGGTGCTGGAGTACCTCGTCAGCCGGCCAGGCATCCTGGTCACCAAAAGCGAATTGCTCGATGCGGTGTGGCCCGGGCAGGCGGTAACCGAGTCGGTGCTCAGCAAGTCGATCGGTGAGCTGCGCGTCGCGCTCGGGGATAGCTTCAAAAACCCGAAGTTGATCGAGACCGTCCAGCGCCGAGGGTTTCGCTTCCTCGAGGTGCTGCCCGAGTCACCTGACGCCGCGTCGCTTCCTGCTTCAACCAATCTCGCCGACACGCGTGTGACCAAGTTGGTGGTTGGTCGAGAGGACGAGTTGCAGCGCCTCACCGCGGCTTTGGCTACGGCACATCATCGACGGCGTCAGTCCATCTTCGTGTCGGGGGAGGCTGGAATCGGCAAGACGACGCTCCTGGACGCGTTCCTCGATGACATCGCATCCTCTTCCGAGAAGCGGCCGGTATGGGTCGCGCAAGGAGCCTGTCTCGAGCAGCACGGGGTACGTGAAGCCTACTTGCCGGTTCTCGCCGCACTCGAACGACTGGCACGCCAATACGATTCCGATCGGATGATCGGCCTATTGCGTCGTGTCGCGCCAACTTGGCTGGCGCAGCTCCCGCTATTCATTGGAGATGACGATGAAGCCGCGTTGCGGCAGGCGCTACAGGACATCAACCCGGAGCGCATGCTGCGTGAGTTCGCCACCTTTGTCGAAACACTAACGGTCGACACTACACTCGTGCTCATCCTCGAAGACCTGCACTGGAGCGACAGCTCCACGATCGATCTTTTGTGGTTGCTGGCGCAGCGCAGCGATCCCGCGAAACTGCTGATGATCGGCACCTTTCGGCCGGCCGATGCAATTGCACGTGATCACCCCTTGCTGCGGGTAACGCGAACCCTTCGGGTCCGCCGTCAATGTATCGAGCTGCCCCTTTCTCGCCTGCCGGAGGAGGAAGTCGTGCACTACCTGCGGCAACGCTTTCCGAACAGCGACCTTTCGCCTGCGCTGGCACGACCAATCCATCGGCACACCAACGGCAATCCGCTCTTCCTGATCGGCGTCGTCGATCACCTGCTCGCCAAGGGAAGTATTCGTGAGACCGCATTTGGCTGGAGTTTGACGGACTCGCCCGATGCCATCGCGCTCGGAATCCCGGATGACGTACGGCTGTTGATCGAGAATGATCTCAAAGATTCAAGTGCCGCCGATGTCGCATTGCTCCAGGCAGCAAGTGTCGCAGGCGACGATTTCACGCCGCCGCTTTTGGCCGCGGCACTCGAACTGGATCTGACGGAGGTTGAAGATCGCTGCGAGTCCCTGGCGCGAGCGCGGCGATTCCTGCGGGTCACCGGGCATGCCGAATGGCCGGACGGAAGCATCGCTCGACGCTACTCCTTCGTACATGAGCTCTATCGGCAGGCGGTCTATACCCAGATCGCCGAGGGCCTATGCATGCGGCTCCACCGGCGGATCGGCCGGACGCTCGAAACGGCATACGGCGCGCGTCATCTCGAAATTGCTCCCGAGCTCGCCCTTCACTTCGAGCGAGGGCGCGACGATGATCGAGCGCTGCGCTACCTGAGCTCTGCGGCCATGCGCGCGCGCTTGCGCTTCGCCAATCGCGAAGCGCTCGGCTACATCGAGCTGGCTCTCGGCATCGTCTCGCGACTGTCGGACGACCAAACGCGGCTGCGACAGGAGCTCGCGCTTCGACTGACCCAGGGCGCGATTCTGGTCGATCTGCGTGGATTCGGCTCAGAGGAAGTTCGCGAAAACCTCGAACACGCGACCCGATTGGCGACGGCGGCGGGCACGCCGGCACAGCAATTCGAGATCGCTTACGCGCGCTGGTACTTGCACGCGATGAGGGCCGAGCGCGACGAAGCGATCCTCAGCGCCACACGGCTCCGATTGCTGGCCGGCTGGCTCGGCGACCAAGAGCGCGCGATTGCGTTATCGGTGGCGGTGCGAACCGCCGCTTACGACATGCAACTCGTCGAAGCGCGCCGCCTGATGCATGATCTCTCCAGCTTGGACGTTATTAAGAAGCGGGCGCTACCGACCTTGGGCCCCGATCCGATCCTGGTCGCCGCAACCCATGCCGCCCTCGCCGCCTGGTTCCTCGGCGATTGCGATGAGGCGCGAGCTCGAGTTTACGAGGCATTGGCACAGGCTAGACAGCTCGGACACTTCTTTACGCTCGCGGGAGTGCTTACCCATTCGGCGCTGCTCGAAGTGTTGAATCGGAACGGAGCCGCGGCAAAAGAATTGGCGACCGAAGCGATCGCGATATGCGAAGAGCACGGCTTCCCTTATTGGCGTGTCATCGCGGCGATGTACTGCGGCGGCGCGCTTATCGCACTCGGGCAAACCGCGGCGGCAATCGCCATGATCAAAACGGCACTGGCGGCGATCACCGCGATGCATTTTCACTTGTCTTCCGGATTTGGCCACGCCTCTCTGGCGAATGCCTTTCTGATCGAGGGCAACTTCGAGGACGGGCTGGCGGCCGCCGAGGCCGGCCTGGCGATCTGTGAGTCGAGCCTCGACCGTACCTTCGCACCCGAGATCTGGCGTCTCAAGGGTGAGCTACTGATGGGGTCACGGCCGCGCGAGGCCGAGGTTTGCTTCCAACGATCGCTCGACTTGGCGCAGAGGATTCAAGCCAAGTCGCTCGAGGCCCGCGCTGCAATCAGCATGGCGCGTCTTTGGCGCGCGCGCGGAGACCTCGCAGCGGCGCGAGCACTGCTGGACCGGACATGCAAATCGTGGGTGATGCAACGCTCGAATCCAGATTTGATCGATGCCAGAGCTTTGCACGAGCAACTCACCGCGGAAGCACAGCTCGCTGCGCCCTAATAACCGGCGGCTCAAACTTTCCGCAAACTTTCAACAGACTGTCAGGACTTGCCGCAGCTCATCTGCTAATCGCGGCGGGAACACATGGTCGTGTACTGAGCCGAACTGGCCGTAACGCCCCCCTAGTGAAAGCTGGTTTGGCCCGCGGGTCACCTGCAGAGGTGACCCGCGGCTCTCCCATCCTACGTCTGAGCGAAGCTGTGTCTGCAACCTTCCGAGCTCGAGGACGAGATGTCGCCCCCGGGGTCGACATTTCCTCTCGCGCGCATGAGTTCGAGACCGCTTGTTGTGGTCGAGTCTTGTCCGGCCGTGGGCATGGCTCTTGCGTTGGTGCACCCTCATGAATCCACACCGTTTCAAGCTTTGCGGCAACACCTGGTTCTCGCCGCAATTCGGTGCGAACGGTGTCTTCTATTGAGTCGTCCCGGCGCCTTAGGTCGACCTGTGAACGCTTTAGGAATTGCCGCCGCGGCCTTCGGCTGCGTCTTTGGGAGTGCCATCATTGGAATCCTGGTCGGCATCATTCTGCCGGACCATCATACCGACTCCAACTCGAAGGACATCGTCAAGCTCGGCACCGGCCTGGTGGCAACCATCTCCGCATTGGTGCTGAGTCTATTGATCTCCTCGGCAAAGTCGTCGTTCGACAACATGAATGCCGAGTTGGTGAAGAATGCGGCCAACATGATCATGCTCGATCGGGCGCTCGCCGCGTATGGCCCGGAAGCGAAGGAGGCGCGCGACGCGCTGAAACAGGGCTACGCTGCGAACATCGAGTTGGCATCATCGGGAGGGTCGAAGCTGACAGCGACGATGGATCAGTCCGCCGTCGCCAAGGCGGAGAATATCGCTCCGCTACTTCGGAAACTATCGCCGCACGACGAGGAGCAGCGGGAATTGAAGACAAAGGCGCTGCAGATCAGTGGCGAAATCGCCGCGACCGGCTGGTTGTTTCTGCTTCAAAACCAAGAACCGCTACCGCTGGCCTTCTTGGTCGTCCTGATCCTCTGGCTGAGCATCATCTTTTTCGCCTTCGGCCTATTCGCCCCAAGAAACGCTACGGTGGTTGCCGCCCTACTGATGTCGTCGCTGTCGGCCGCGGGGGCGATCTTTCTGATCTTGGAAATGAGCCAGCCGCTGAGCGGATATGTGCGCTTGTCGACCGCACCGATGGTCGATGCGCTGCGGCACATGGGACAGTAGCTCGTGCGCCTCGGAAGCGTTCGAGCCATCTACTTGATGCTGGCGATTTCAGCGGCCGCGAACCTGGCGTCGGCAGAAGAATTCTCACTCGAAGATATCGCCAAGCTGCGCGCCAATCCGCTGCGCGGCCTGAAGAACGTGAGCCTCACCGAACAAGTCAACTTCGGCACGCCATCGCACAACGACGAGCAGAACGTTGTGACGCTGCAACCGCTCTGGCCCGTCGAATTGAACGACAAATGGGATCTGATCCTTTACCCCTTTCTGCCGCTGGTCTCGCAAGAGGACGGCGATGGCCACGGCACGATCACCGGGCTCGGGAATGCGGTGGTCACGATGGGGTTCACTCCGCAGTTCACCGACGCATTCATCTGGGCGCTCGGACCGGTAGTTCAGCTGCCTACCGCCACCAATCACCAACTCGGACCCGACATGTGGGCCGCGGGCCCGGCGGCGGCGCTATTCGTCGAGCCCGATCCGTGGGTCGTCGGGTTGTTGCTCGAAAACATTTGGTCGTTTGCTGGCTCGAGCGACAGCAAGATCAACTTCTTCAGCGCCGAGTATTTTCTGACCCGCAACTTGCCGCAGGGTTGGTTCCTGCAAAGCAACGGGACGATTACCTCGGACTGGCACGCAGCGCGTGGCGATCAGTGGACAGTTCCCGTCGGCGGTGGCTTCGGCAAGGTCTTCACGATCGGTGAGCGGTCGCTGAGCTTGTCGACGCAAGCACTGTACAACGCCGTGGCGCCCGCCAATGGCCCGGATTGGTCGGTAAGTTTAGGAATTCAATTCATCTTCGCACAGTAACGATCAACATGGGGGAATCATTATGAGAGAAAGAGGCACTCGAGGTCTGATGCTTTTCATTCTGCTCCGACTGTAGCGTGCGCTGTCTCAGCGCAGGCTAGCGCCCGCAACCGAACCGCGCAGGCTAAAGACCTGCGCCTACATTCGGAGGCGGGGCTGTAGCCGCAGGTCTTTAGCCTGCGGGGGGTACAGCGGAGATCTGAATCAAGCTGAGGCACTACCCTAAAAGATCATCTGCAGCCGCGCGCCGAGTACCGTCGTGATGTTGATGGTATCCTTGCTCAACGTCGTGCTGCTGGCCAAGCGACGCTCCTGGGCTGGCTGAAGGATCTGGACGTCCGGGGTGAACCGCAGCCACGGCGTGATGGCGACGTTGTAATAAACCTCGACGCCCCACTCATCGCGCAGCAATGAGCGACTGCGCAGGGGACCGCTAAGCGTCGGGCTCTGAACATCGACATAGTAGAAGCCAACCGCCATCTCATCGAACGCGCGCGCCGGAACCGGTCCCTTCGAGGACAGCCCGACGCTGTAGAAGTAGTGCAGCGGATTCGGGTCGCCGTCAGAAGCACCAAAACGTCCGAACACGCCGGCGCCACGATCTTCATCCTTCTTCGGCTGGAAGAAGTACTGATCGAAGTTGCAGTAGACCGCCCAGGTGTCGGTTTCTTTTTCGAGCGTGTTCTTGCCCGTGATCGGAAATTGAATGCGTTGGTCGAGCGAGGTGATATTCTTGTTGGAATAAACCCCACCGACCAATTGGTGGCCGGTCAGGCCGAATAAGTGAGTCCGCCATCTGGCCTCACCTGCAAAGGCCAGCTTGTCGCTGTCGAGCTCGTCGAATCCGGCGTCGTCGGGAGTACCGTTTCCCTGCAGGATGCTGAAATTGACGATCGCCTCGTCGAAATTCTTGGTCGGCAACGCGATCACGCTGGCGCCGAGAGTCGAGTAGGGCACCGCGACCATTACCGTCGGGTTGATGTTCAAGGCCAGATTTATGAACTGGCGATCACCCTTGCCGTGGGCAAACTCGTTATTGTCACCGGTGGTGGTATCGAGCTTTCCAAACATGACGCCGGCGTACTCGGAGAAGAATTGCGCGAACGCCCATTGCGGCATGTTGAGATGGCCGCCGCCCGGAAGCGGAAGGACCTGATTGGTATTGACCGGCATAAGCGCGCCGGTCTTGCCGTTGACGGCATCCTCGAAGTTGCCCTCCATCTCGACCGAAAGAAATCCGCCCGGCCAGAGTCCCAGTTTCTGCGTGTCGAGATTGCCGGTCAGGATGCCGCGGCCACCGTACTCCCAGCTGCGATCTTTGCCGCCACCCATGACGCCCTGAGTGACCTGTGTCAGGCTGGCATCGAAGGTGATGCCCTTGGCGGCAAGATCGTTGCGTAGATCGAACCAATCTCCCGTCATCGTCGAGCGCTTCATAAAGTCGCCCGAGTAGGGCTCGGCGCCAGCGGGCCCCGCCTGCGCTTGCAGGGTCATCGGCATCACCAGCATCGCAGCTGCGATTGCTACCAGTATCCTCATTATCCACCCTCCCTCGAATCGTGTAGTGGGAGCCACGTGCGACTATCCGCCGCACCGGCACACAGCTCGGCGGCGCTAAGGCTCGCAGCTTCCGTGCCGCCTGCGGCAAGCGACGTCGGCATAGACTTGGCCAATCGAACGGTGGCCTCGGCGACCGGTGCGGATGAAATATCGCCCTCGGGGCGGAATACCGTCCGTCGTGGGCGGAGGCAGAACAGCGACGCATAGCCTCGTTACTTCGCCTGAGGTGGCAACCAGACGTCACTCGTTCGAGGCACCGCACGGAGGCGCGATGATGACTCTTCGTTTCCCGCCGCTGGCGCGCTTCTGGCTCTGCTGAGCGCGATTCACACGTGCATTGGGTCTGAACACATCGTTCCCTCGGAAATCACGCGTACCATCCGAGACTGACTCGAGGAGGGAAACTATGCCCCGAAGTATCTACTTGGCGATGACCGTCGCGCTGGCTGTCCAAGCGAACGTTGTCGCGGCCTCGGGTCCGGTTACGCCCAACCCGGTTCTCTTCGTTACCCAGGTTCCCGACGGCAGCTTCGGAGGCGTCGCGGCAGTATTTGGCAACCACTACCCCAGCCCGGACATTGCGCCACGCGGTGGGGATCTCATGATCCGCTATCCCGACGGCACGCTTCGTTATCTCACCCAGGAGGCGGGCTACGGCAGCAATGGCATGCAGGGCGCCAATGCCATTGCGGTACGCGAGCCCTGCGTCCACTGGTCCGGAACCAAAGCTCTGTTCTCGATGGTGGTCGGCGCGCCGACCGCGCAATACCAGTACAAGACCTATTACTGGCAGATTTACGAAGTCAGCGGCTTGGGCCAGGGACAGACCGCAACGATCCGCAAGATCAGCGGCCAACCTACGACCTTCAACAATGTATCGCCGATCTATGCGACCGACGGCCGCATCTTATTCGCCTCCGATCGCTCGCCCGGTGGTGCCGCCCATCTCTATCCGCGGCGCGACGAGTACGAATCGCTCCATACCATCACCGGTATCTATTCGCTCGATGAAGCGACCACCACGCTAACTCTGCTCGAAGATGCCCCGAGCGGCGTCTTCTCGCTCTCGCTCGACAGTTTCGGGCGAGTGGTTTTCACCAAATGGGACCACCTCCAGCGCGATCAGCAAGGCGACGAGCCCGACACCGCCGCCGCCTATCAGGCCTTCACCTACGCCAGCGAGGCTGCCAACGCTGCCAAGACCACTAGCCTTATCGGAGCCGAGGTATTCCCCGAGCCGCGCAGCAGCAAGGACCCGGCCTATTCACCGTCGCTTTCGCAGCACCATTTCAATCACTTCTTTCCGTGGGAGTTGAATGAAGACGGGACGGCCGAGGAAACGCTCAACCACGTCGGCCGTCACGAGCTCGGCGGCAGCTACACCGACGGCAGCTTCGTGAATGACAACAACCTCACCTACTACACACCGCCAAGCGACCATCTCAATCAGCTCCAACTGACCGGCGACGGCGGCCTGCTGCACCTTCGTGAAGACCCGGCGAGCCCTGGAGACTTTCTCGCGACCCACTCACCCGAGTTCAGCACCGCTTCGGGCGGAACGCTGATGCGACTGACCGGCTCCCCGTCTCTCAACGGCGACCAGATGGTTTTGACGGCGGTAACACCTACCAGTGCCAGCGCCCAAGTGCCGCAGCAGACCGGCTACTTCCGCAACCCATTGCCGATGAGCGACGGCACCCTGATCGCGGTTCACACGCCGGCGTCCGGTGCAATCACCAACCTCGGCAACAGCGCGGCACCGAATTGGTCCTATCAGTATCGCCTCAAGCAACTCACGCTTCAGGGAGGCAGCTTTTGGGCGCCGTCGGCCAACCTCACCGGCGGGATCCAAAAAACCATCAGCTATTGGTCGCCGGACTATATGGTCACCTACAATAACGTGGTGTTGTGGGAGCTCGACCCGGTCGAGGTGAAGGCGCGACCGGTACCAACACCGCGGACTTCGGTTTTGCCTCAGATCGAGAGCAACGTGTTCGCCCAGGAGGGAGTCGATCCGGAGGATTTCCGTACCTACTTGCGCGACAACAACCTCGCGTTGATCGTCAGCCGTAACGTCACCCAACGCGATCGCGGCGACGTACAACAGCCGTTCAATCTGCAAGTGCCGGGAGGAGTCAGCTCGATCGGTGCCGGCGGCACCGTCTACAACATCTCCTACCTGCAACTGTTTCAAGGCGACGCCTTGCGCGGCTATGGCGATCCGAATTCGCCGAATCCGGGACGTCGGATTCTGCCGCGGGCTATGCACGAGCCCGGCGTATCGCATTCGGCGGGCGCACCCAACGGCGGGGTCGCCATTGGCCTCGACGGTTCAATGGCTGCCTTGGTACCGGCGCGGCGCGCGCTCACGTGGCAACTCACCGATGCCAACGGCAACGGTGTCGTCCGCGAACGCAATTGGATCAGCTTTCAGGCTGGCGAGATTCGCGTCTGCGCCAATTGTCACGGCATCAACACCAAGAGTCAGACCGGCAAGCCGGCGCCCACCAATCCGCCGCAGGCGCTGCACGATCTTTTGTCGCAGTGGAAGCAACAGAATAACGGTGGACCGACGGCTACGCCCGGAACACCAACCGACACACCGACGCCGACACCGACGCTTCCCCCGGTCGATTGCAGCAGCGGCATCAGCACCACCAAGGCGAAGCTGAATGCAATCGCAGCGCTCTCTCGCCTCACCTTGCGCGCCACCGCGGTGCTGCCGAAACCGTGGCTGAGTGTCGATCCACCGACAAATGGAATTCGGCTCACCGCGCCAGGGGTGCTCGACGTATTCGTCAGCGGAGGCGCGGGCTGGAGCAGCGATAGCAGCGGCACGCGTTGGCGCTATCGCGATCCGGCAGGCAGCCAGGGTGGCATCACCAAGATCGACGTGATGGATCGTTCCTCACATCAGAGTGGAGAGATCCTGCTCACGACACGCATGGCGGGGGGGTTCACGGTGCCGCTACCATCGGCGCTGGACCTGGTCATTGCCTTCGGCGATCCGAACGAGTGTGCGACGGCACACTGGAACGATCCGGGCGCGCTCAATCCGCGCTGCGCCGGAGTCGCCGGGAAGTTGTCCTGTCGTTAGGCTCGCAAGCGGCGCCGTCTCAATGTAGCCGCAGGCTTTAGCCTGCGTTGGTGGGCTTAGAGAACCAGCGCAGGCTAAAGACCTGCGCCTACATTGCTAATCTACAAATGCGCTGGGGCGGCTTCACTGAGACGCAGCACTGCGCTCGCCCCCGGTGGGCCGAGCTTGGTTCTGGTCAGGGTCGCTTGCAGCAGAAAGCCATCGAACAACGTCCAATGTCCTGTCAGCCAACAGGCGCGTTGGGCACGCACACCGACACTCAAGGCAGCGAAGCTGCCGGCCGTGCGATAAGGAGCCGCGACGATCAGCGCGGTGTGCGCCCGCTCCGCGGCACGTGCCAGCCGCGGCCATACGTGAGCCCGCAAGCCACGCGGCATCTGAGTGCCGAAATCGAGCACGACGGTCGCAAAGCCACCGGCGCGCAAGATCAACTCCGTACAGCGGACGGCATCGCGCAGCGCCGTTGGACGCACCCACAACACTCGCTGCAGCTGTGCTTGCGCTCGCAACAGCGACTCGGGGTGAAGGGCATCGCCGGTATCGACATAGGCAACGACTTCGCCATTGCGGGTTGCAGTACCCAACGAGGTGAGCAGTAGCGAAGTCTTGCCGGATGAAATCGGACCGAACAGCTCACTCAGCCGACCGCGCGGCCAGCCACCGCCGAGCAAGTGATCAAGTGCGTCGACGCCACTCGGCAGACGCCGCGGCGCATCGGTCAAAACGCGACCGCGCAGGACATGGGCCGGCAATTCCACCGGCAATGGAGTAGCGAGGCCATGCCTCGCTGCAGCGAACGACATGGGCGAATATTCGCCTAACTTTCGCCCCAGAGTCTACCCCCCAATTTTCTTTTTTGTCGAGGCATGGCCTCGCTACTCCATTTCAGGTGGTTTCTGGTATCGAACGATTGTGGCTGAGGTTGAGATTGGGTTTTTGTTGCCCCTACCAGGATGGCCGCGGGCGGTATTCGAAAGCAACTATCTCTATGACGGTGGACGGCTGCTGCTCAACGATGAAGTCATCGTCGATGCCGCCGACAGAGGCGATCTCGAATCCGGAATTCGCACGCAAATGCCGATCACCCACGAGCCGCTGGATCTGCAACTAACGACGACCGCGGGCGGCGCAACTGAGATCGCTATAAACGTCGACGGCCGCCGAGCGCGCCGCGAAGATCGCCTCCGAGCGCGGCCGGCGCCATCGGCATGGGTTCATGCCTCACTGGCGCTCGCCGCTTCGGGAGCAGGATTCATAGCGAGCTATCTTTATCTTCTGCGTTCAGCCGAACAGGAGAGCGAGTGGGCGATGAAGATGGCATACCATATGGCAGGGTGGCACCTTTTGCTCACTTTCACCCTCTTTCCCATATCGCTATGGGGCGGTCGCGCCGGTATCCGGCTGGTCCAATTCGTCTGCATGCTCTTTTTCTTCATTCACCTCGGCATTGCGCTCGCGAACTTCGGTGCCGAAAGCGGCGGGCACACCGGATCGATCGCGTTGTTCAACGGCCTGAGCGGGATCTTCTTCTTAGCGGCTGGAATCTATGGCAACCGTGCCCATCGCGACATGGACCCGGTGGCAGCACTGCGCCAAGGAAGAGCACGCGAGTGACGTCATGAACGATATTTTCGGTTCGCTCACTGGCCCGTTTGCCGAGCTCGGATTCGGCGGTTTCGCCGGCTTCGTCGTCGGCTTCACCACTAAGAAAGCTGCGAAGGTCATCGCCATCGCTCTAGGTGCATTGTTCATTGGGGTCCAAGTGCTAGCGTACTACGGGATGGTCGAGGTGCACTGGGAGACCCTCCAGAATGGTGCGGAGCAACTGTGGCAAGGCAATGAGGGTGTAACTCTGGCGGAGAAAGCCTGGCACGTGATCTCGTACAATCTGCCATTTGGCGGTGGGTTCCTGGCCGGGTTCGCGCTCGGATTGCGGCGTGGATGACACGAACGGCGAGTAAGGATCGAGCAGAAATCGAATTGCATTCGGCGTTTTTAAAAATAACATGAGGCTCGACGATAGCGGCGATCGGCGAAATGCAATGATGTTGCAACACCTCAAGTCGTGCAACGACATCTTCACTCGCAGTGACCGCATTGCATTGGCCGAGCTCGCCGAAAGGCTGTGGGATCAGCGATCGCAGCTCGCTCGAGAGTGCGCCACGACGATGGCGGACTCGCTGCCCAGTCTATTCGAAGTCGGCGGCGCCGCGATGGAAGCGCAGCTCGCCGGACTCAGCAAGGTGTTTTTGACCGTCGCATTGGAACGCATCCTCAAAGGCGACATCAACGGCCTGACGCAAGTCTTCTACGAGATGAATCGCCGGCTGTTCGAGCTCGATCTCGACAGCGTCATCGGTCACAAGCTCAGCCTACCGGAGCTATACGCCGCGATTCGACTCGGACTGCACGTGATCGAGACTCATCTGCAGGACTATCCGCCGCACCTCGCGCTCGCCCACAGCCGGCTGTCTTCCCATTTGATCATGCTGGTGGGATTGGCCTACAGCGATGCGCACGCCGAAGAGCTGAAGAAGGGGCATGAGGCGCTCGAGCACATGGTGGCGACGCGCACCGCCGAGCTCGCCAAAGAGACGGCGCTGGCAGACAGTATTTTCGAATCGCTCCCGGGCATCTTCTACCTGTTCGATAGCAACGGTCGATTCCTGCGCTGGAACCGGAACTTCGAGTTGGCATCGCAATCTACGTCCGATCAAGTTGCAGCTTCACATCCCATCGATTACTTCCGCGGCGATGACCGCACGACAGTCGCGGAGCGTATCGAAGAAGTCTTTCGCGCCGGACAGTCGACCGTCGAAGCCGAGTTCGTTGGTCGCGACGGTGCGCACCGGCCTTACTTGTTCACCGGCCGTCGTGTCGTCCTGAACGATCAAGTGTGTTTGATCGGCATGGGAATCGACATCGCCGCGCGTAAGAACGTCGAACGTCGAGTGATCGAACGCACCGAAGAGCTGGCGCGCTCGAACGCCGATCTCGAGAAGTTCGCCTACGTCGCGTCACACGACTTGCAAGAGCCTCTGCGCGCCGTCGCGAGCTATACTGAGCTGCTGGCTCGTCGCTACCAGGATCAGCTCGACGATGATGGACGGCACTTCATCGATCGAACCGTGGCGGCGGTCGGACGCATGCAGGCATTGATTCACGACTTGCTCGCCTACTCGCGCATCGGCACCAAAGGCCAGGCGGTTACCCACACCGACTGTGCCGAAGTCGTCCGTGAGGTTCTCGACGATCTCCAAACCTCGATCAACGAAGCGGGCGCGGCGGTTTCCTATGATCCGCTCCCAGTAGTGGCTGCGGATCGCTCGCAATTGCGGCAGCTACTGCAGAATCTCATCGGCAACGCCATCAAATTTCGCGGTCAGGTGCCGGCGCGCGTGCGCATCAGCGCCGAACGCGATGGCGAGATCTGGCAATTCAGCGTGTGCGACAATGGCATTGGCATCAATGCTGAATACGCTGAGCGTGTCTTCGTGATCTTTCAGCGCCTGCACAGTCAACGGGCTTACCCTGGCACCGGTGTCGGATTGGCCATCTGCAAACGCATCGTCGAACGTCACGGCGGACGGATCTGGATCGCGCCGCAGACCGCCACGCCGGGAACAACGGTCTGCTTCACCCTTCCTGCCGAGCCGCCGCAGGAGTCACCCTCCGCGCCAGGTGTCCGATGAGTGAAACCGGTGAGTTATCCGTTCTGCTCGTCGAGGATAACGGCGATGACGCCGATCTCCTCCAGCGTTCACTGAAGAAGGCAGGAGCCAGCGTTCACCTGCAATGGGTCGACAGCCTCGCCGCCGGCATAGCCTTGGCGCAACGCGATTCCTTCGACGCAATCCTGCTCGACTTGTCGTTGCCGGACTCCTACGGCTTGGCCTCCGTCGAGCGCGCCCTCCACGAGATCGCTCATGTTCCGATTGTCGTGCTTACCGGTCTCGATGACGAAGCGGTCGGCTCGGCTGCGGTACACGCCGGCGCTCAGGATTTCGTCGTCAAAGGTCACTTCGACGGGCGAACAATTACCCGCACTCTCAAGTACGCAGTCGAGCGACATCGTCTGGTGGCGGCACTCGAGCACTCGAACGCAATCAAGACATATTTTGCCGCAACCATGTCTCATGAGCTGCGCTCGACGTTGTTCGCGATTCAAGGCTACTCCGAGATCTTGCTGGAAGACCAAGAACATTGCGATCACCCGCGCCTGACGCGGGTCATCTTCGAACGTTCCCGCGAAGGCCTGGCGCTGATCCAAGCGGCCCTCGAGGTGACGCGCGCGGAGGTCGAGCCGGCCGAGATTTCCCCGGTCGCAATCGACGTCGCGGATCTTCTCCAGCAGTTGATCGCCGAAGTTCCGCAATCTTCCGACCGTCCGAGCTTGCGGATCGATCTTCAGATTCCACCGCACATGCCGCGCCTGCGTAGTGATCAGATCAAATTGGCGATGGTGCTCCGCAACCTAGTCAGCAACGCGCTCAAATTTACCGAAGCGGGATGCGTTCAAGTGTCGGTGGAGGTCACCGGCGAGCAGATGCACTTCATAGTCGCGGACACCGGGATCGGGATTGAGCCGCGCGAGTTACCGCGCTTGTTCGAACCATTTCATCAAGCGCACGGCGGGCGTTCACGGCGCGCTGGCGGTTCCGGACTCGGGCTCTATATCGTGAAGCGCCTGGTCGATCTCTTGGGCGGTTCGGTATCGGTCGAGAGCAAACCGGGAGTCGGTACGTCCTTCGACGTCTCGCTGCCGCTGGCCCCGGCGATGCCATGCTCGCCGGTCTCTCCCTGAACCAGCATCACCAGGCGAAATAGATCGGGAAGGGATTCGGCACCGAGGGTGTGCATCAGACGAAAGCGGTGGACGTCGACCGTGCGAGCCGACAGGCCGAGCTCGGCGGCGATGATCTTGCTCGGCTTACCTGCCAGCAGCCCGTCGAGGACGGAGCGCTGACGCGGAGTAAGGCGAGCCAACGCCTGCGCCACGCCGGCTCGCTCTTCTGTGCGGCGGCGTAGCTCCTCGTTCGAGTGCAGCGCGGAACGCACCCGCTCGATCAATGTCTGGCGATCGAAAGGCTTCTCCAAGAAGTCGAGGGCGCCCTGACGGACGGCGCGTACTGCGCTGGCAACATCGGCGTAGGCGGACATCATGATGATGGGGAGGCCCGGAGCGATGGCATTGAGCTGCTCCTGAAGGTCCAATCCACTCAGACCCGGCATCCGCAGATCGGTGATGACGCAAGCCGGTCCCTCGTCCACGTAGGCCTCGAGAAAGCGCTGCGGATCGTCGTAGCAACGGATGTCCCAGCCGCAAGGACCGAGTAGCCAGCAGACGTACTCGCGCAGCTGCGGATCGTCGTCGACGACGTGGACAATCGCTTTAGGCGCGTCACCGTCGGTTTGTTGGATATCGGAGTTGGTGTTCACCAGCCGCACTCGATGACAATAGAGGGCCACACAATCGCGAGAAGTGCAACATAGGTTGACGATCTAAATATCGATCTCGTCGGCGAGCAGGCGACCGAGCGCACGATAATGTGCAGTCGCGCCGCCGAGAACCAGTTCCAGCTGACGGGCATACAAGAAATAGCGGTGGAGCGGATAATCGCGATCGACCCCGATGCCGCCGTGCAAGTGTTGGGCGGCATGGACGACGCGCTGGCCACCATCCGCGGCCCAGCACTTGGCGATGTGGACCTGCTTCGCGGCCGGCAACCCCGCGGCTAGCCGCCATGCGGCCTGCATTGCGGTCAGGCGCACACCCTCGGTGTCGACATAGGCATTCGCCGCGCGGTGGCCGGCGGCCTGGAACATTCCGATCGGCTGATCGAATTGCTTGCGAGTCTTGAGATATTCGGCGGTCAAATGCAGCGCTTCGTCGCAGACGCCCAGGGCAAGAGCGCAGAGTGCCGCGGTAGCGTGCTCAGCAATTGATCCGACGATTGCCTTACCATCGCTGGCGCTGCCCAACATCTCAGCATCAGTTAAGGCAACGCTCTCGAGGTCGAGCCGCGCTTCCGGTTGTCCGCTGGTCGTCTGAACGGGTGTGATTACCACCCCTGCGGCTTTGGAATCGACAAGAAATACCGCGACCTCGCCGCCACCGAGCGAGGCGGGAACCAGAATGATATCCGCCAACTCGGCCGCCGGCACGTTGAGTTTCGTTCCGCTGATCCGCCACTGACCGCTAGCGCGGTCGGCCCTGGTCTCAGGTTGATCGGGTTCCGCCACTGGCTCAATCAGCGCTGCGGTCAGAATCAGCTCGCCCTTGGCGATCTGTGGCAGCAGCTTCCGCTTCTGGCTGGCCGAACCGAACCGTGCGATCGGCATCGCCCCGAGCACCATCGTTTCGAGGAACGGGATCGCCGCGGTCGCGTGTCCGATCTGTTCGACAATCCCGGCAACTTCCAGGAAGCCAAGATCGGCGCCGCCGAAATCCGCCGGAACCGCGACTGCCAAGAGCCCGGCCTTGGAGAACTCATCCCAAACTTCACGATCGAACCGAGGCCCACCGCTCTTCTCGATCGCTTTCAAGCGCGCGTGCGTCGATTTGTCGCGCAATATCTGTTTGGCGAGATCGAACAGCGCCTGTTGATCTTCGGAGAATGAAAAATCCATTGATTATCCTATCTGACCGATCGGTCTCATCCGACCGATCGGTCCGATTGTTCAAAACCGCGGCATGCGCGGCAGGCCGAGACCAAACATGCCGATCAGGTCGCGCTGAATTTCATTGGTGCCGCCGCCGAAAGTGAGGATGATCAAGCTGCGATAGAGCTGCTCGAGATGCCCACCGACGACCGACTCGGGAGAGCCATGACGCAAATAAGACCGTGGTCCGAGGACTTCCATCAGAAGACGAAACGATTCGATGTACCACTCGGTGCCGAAGACCTTGATGCTGGAAGCCGCGGCGACGTCGAGCCCGGCGCCGGTGCTACCTGACCAAGCAACCTTCCAATTGATCAGCCGCAGGAACTCGAGACCGACATACACCTTGGCGAGATTGACCTGAACCCACTCTTGATCGACGACCCTCCGGCCATCCGGGAGCCGGGTGGACTGGGCCCACTTGCGGGTTTCCTGGAACATGCCTTCGAGCAACCCCGGCGAGCATAATGTCACGCGTTCGTGATTGAGCTGGTTGGTGATCAGTCGCCAGCCTTGGTTTTCTTTGCCGACGAGATTGGTGACCGGCACCCGTACGTCGTCGTAGTACGTGGTGTTGATGTCGTGATCGGAGAGCAGATCCATCGGATCGACCCGCACTCCGGGCGCGTGGGTCGGAACGATGATGATCGAGATGCCCTGATGCTTGGGCGCCTCGGGGTCGGTGCGTACCGCCAGCCAGATATAGTCCGCATCGCCGGCGAGGCTAGTGAAGATCTTCTGACCATTGATGACGTAGTGATCGCCGTCACGCACGGCGCGGGTCGTCAATGAGGCGAGATCGGTGCCGGCGCTCGGCTCAGTGTAACCGATACAGAAGTGAACCTCGCCTTTGAGGATCTTCGGTAGAAAGAACTGCTTCTGCTCATCGCTGCCGAACTTCATGATCGATGGGCCGACCGTGTTGATCGTCAGCATCGGCACCGGCGCGCCGGAGCGCATCGATTCGTCGAAAAAGATGAACTGCTCGATCAACGAACGGCCGCCACCGCCGTACTCCTTGGGCCAGCCGATGCCGAGCCAGCCGTCCGCGCCCATCTGCTTCACAATCCGGCGCATGGTAGGCCCCACGCCGTGGCCCTGCACCAGCTCCTCGCGCACCTCCGGAGTCAGCAGCTTGTCGTAATAGGCGCGCAGCTCACGGCGGAGCGATTCCTGCTCTTCATTGTAACCGATGTACATGCCACTCCTCGGCCGACCCGGCCCCCGATCAAAATACGAAAGGGTCGGAATATGGCAGAGCCATTTGCCAGTCAACGCATTGAACCTTCTCGGCCGCTCGCGCGTATTACTGGCAGAACAGGAGGATCTCGATGATGTCGGAGACCAAGCGTTGTCCCTATTGCGCGGAAGAAATCCAGGCAGCTGCGATTCGCTGCCGCTACTGCCGCAGTCGGTTGACGACCTTCGATACCGAGCATTGGCATCGTGCCCATCCGGAAAAACGATGGGGTGGTGTATGCGCCGCGCTTTCGCACGCCCTGTCGCTGCCGCTACCGGCGATCCGACTGGCGTTCATCGTCTTTACGCTCATTACTCACATCGCGCCGCTGGTTTACCTCACATTGTGGATGCTGATTCCGCCTAGCCCGGGGGCCGAGTCCGTGCTCGAACGAATCCTCCGTAGCGCGCTCGACCTGATCGGATCGCACCGACCCACCGAGCCGAACGGAAGATGACGCTACCGAGGCTATCGTTTGCGGTCGCCGCAATGCCTCGATGCCCCAATGCCTCACTGCGCTTCTGATGCTATGTCGACCCCATGCCTAGCGACGAAGAGCTCGTCCTCGGCGTCGCCGACGGCGACGAAAACGCGCTGCGCGAGCTCCTGGGTCGTTACCAACAACCGCTCGCCAATTTTCTCTATCGCCAAATCGGCGGCACCGAGGTCGACGACGTCTATCAGGAGACCTGGCTGCGGGTCGTCAATCACGCCAAGTCGTTCGATTCGTCCAGACGTTTCTCGACGTGGCTGTTTCAGATTGCGATCAATCTCTGCCGCGACCGTTATCGGCGCCGGCGTGAGGAGCTCGGCCTACCTGTCGATGAGCCCGCCAGCACCGCCGCGCTCGATCGCACCGAAGCAGCGGTCGATGCCGCATCGCTCTTGGCCATCCTTCCCCAGGATCAACGGGAGGTGATGATCTTGCGTTACTACCACGATCTCAGCGAGCAACAGATCGCCGACATCGTCGGCTGTCCGCGTGGAACGGTAAAGAGCCGCCTCCATCATGCACTGGCTCGTCTCAATGCCGCTTGGGAGGCGACCAAGCGATGAATCGCCCGCTGAGCGAACACCTCGACGAATGCCACGAGTGTCGCAGCCATGGCACGACACTCGATGAGATCTCGATCGCGCTCGACGCCGACACAGTGCCGATCGACGGCTCGCAGCTCAGCACCGACGCGATGGTGTGGCTGACCGCAGCACTCGAGAACAACGCCTCGGAAGCGTTGTGGCGTCGCATTATCGGGGCGCTGGTGCTGGCGTTGGCGCCGTTGCCGCTGGTGCTCGCCTTCGATGCGTACCTGTTGCGCGCCTTTCATGCGCTGCTCAAAAGCATCATGCCGGGACCGGTCGCGACCTATGTGACGTTCAGCTATTGCGCTCTGCTGGCGCTGCTGTTGGCCGGCACTTATGCGGCAATTCCGATCACCATCGGCCGTGGCCGGCGAAGCTCGTTCGCCGGCGGAGTGAATTAACAAGATGAAACGATGCCCCTACTGCGCGGAAGAGATCCTGGACGAGGCGAGCAAGTGTCGCTACTGCGGCAGCATGTTGGTCCCGACGGCATGGTCGGCGACCTGGTATCGTAGCGGACGTAACAAGATGGTCGCCGGCGTGTGTGCCGGATTGGCCGAGCAGTTCGGCATCTCGGTCACGGCCCTCCGTCTGGCGTCCGTCGTTCTCGCATTGCTCGGCGCCGGCTGGGGCATCATTCTGTACATTGTTCTGTGGATCATCATGCCGATACGCGATGAGCCGCCCGCGCTGCCCCTGCGCTGAGGCCGTTCCCACAAGAAGCTTACACCGATCGCTCTAGTTATTGCGCAAAGCTCCATCCTTCGATCGTTTGAGCCGAATCCCACCTGGGATGGATTGCAGCAGGCGATCGCTCGGCGCCATCTGGAGATGGAATGCTATCGCCGCTGCGACTCTTGCTCATCGGCTCGGCGGTCATGCTGCCGGCCCTTGCCGGCGCCGGCGTCCCTGTCGGCGAAATCAATGCCTCCCACGCCGACCGTAGTCAGGTTGAAGCGCGGCCGCTGGTTACCGGGCAAACGGACTGCGACGGAGGAAACGGCCGACTAGGCAGCTGCGCTTCGGCTCAACCTGCCGAGCAAGATGGCTCGCTGTCGAAAGGCGTGCGCCATGACTATGTCGACAATCGCGATGGCACGATCACCGATCGCGCCACGGGCTTGATGTGGGAGACGCTCGTCAAAGACGCATCGATTCACGACGGCGACAGACTCTACAGCTGGTACGAAGCGTTGGACGCGAAGATCCGAGCCTTGAACACAGGGCCGGGGTTTGCCGGTCACAAGGATTGGAGGCTGCCAAACGTCAACGAGTTACATTCGTTGGTAGACTATGGCCGCCGCAACCCGTCGATTGACCCGCTGTTCAACCGGGCCGGGGACAATTGTGCCGACAGCAACTGCAGCGAGACCAAGCCCTTTCACTATTGGAGCTCGACCAGTTCGCAGGCGCGCGGCTCGAGCGCTTGGCTGGTCAGCTTCGAAGGTGGCTACGTCATCACCGACGCCAAGACCAATCTCTATTATGCCCGTGCGGTTCGCGACCAATGACACGACGCTCTCTGTACCCGGCGCTCACGCTCGCAGCTCTCTTCTTGGTGGTTCTCACGGCGGTCGCTCGCATGGAACCGCCGGCAACAGTCCAACCCGTCGACAAGATCATCCTGATCACCGTCGATGCTCTGCGCGCGGACCGCCTCGGATGCTACGGCTATCGCGGGGCGCCGACATCGCCCAACATCGATTCATTTGCCGAACACGCGGCGCTGTTCGAGCGCGCCTACTCTCAGGCTCCTTGGACTGTACCTTCGATGGGGTCCTTGATGAGCGGCCATTACGTGCGAGACGCCGGCGCCTACACCAATAGCGGTGACATCGTACCGTCAATATCGACGCTGGCGGAGCGATTGCAGCATCTCGGATTTCGAACGGGCTTCTTCAATTCCAGCCCATTCCTCGCCAAGCCTGGCATCGCGCGCGGTTTCGACTCGGTCGCACCGGTGACGGTCGGCGAAAAGATCCCGTACACATCGGTCGAGCCATTGGTGATGGCATGGCTCGATCGTCATGCGCAGGAAAAGTTTTTTCTCTGGATACACGACATGGACACGCACGAGCCCGCCACCGACGGCAATCCCTTTCTGAGCCGTCCCGGGTGGGGCTCCTATGACGCCGAGGTGCGCTGGGTCGACGAGGCGATGGGGCGATTGTTCGCGAAGCTCCGGGCGCTTGGTATCCGCGACCACGCGCTCATCGTATTTACCGCCGATCATGGCGAGGCGTTCGGCGAACACGGCCTGCAAGGTCACCAAGACGTCATTTACCAGGAAGCCTTGCACGTCCCATTGATCGTGGCTCTTCCCGGAATGGAGCAAGGCAGCCGCTTCGCTCAGGCCGTCCAGTTGCTCGACATGAACCCGACGATCTTCGAGATCGCTGGAGGCGAGCGCGGTGAAGCAGCCGCGGGTGAGAGCCTCGTGCCGATCATCGAGGCCAAGAGCAACCACGTTCGTCACCCATATGTATTCAGCGCGCGGTACTATTTCGACTCGGAGCGAAGCGATGAGAAAACCGGGAAGCAACTATGCGCGCGCAATCAGCATCAGCTCGCGGTCCACTCCGACCGCTGGGCTCTGATTGCCAAGGTACCTGCCGCCGCGGCCGACTCAGCGGCACGACCCGTTTGGGACACGAAGCGGCCGGCGACCTACGAGCTTTACGATCTACAGAGCGACCCTCTCGAGCTCCACGACGTGTATGATTCACGTTCAACCGTCGCGGCCGAGATGCAACATGCGCTCTTCGAGTGGCAGCGTTCGGGCGATTCTGAACAAAGAGACAATCAGCCGAATCTCACCGCGTCGCAACACGAGGCGATGCGCGCCTTAGGATACGCCAACGATTAGAATCTCGTGGGGTTGTCCGTTGGAGCTGGACATTCGTTGCCCACTAGGCCTAGCTGAATCCAGCGATCCACAGGAGGCTCACCAATGACCATTGCTCTCCGTAGCGAGGCGAATATCGCGCGTTGTCGCATCCTCTTGTCCATCGCCGCAATCATTGCCCTCTTTCTCGATCCCACCGAACCGCTGCTGGCACGATGGCTTCCACTGAGCAATGGTCCATTTACAATCGACCCATTCGTCATCGTCGTGCTCGCCGCGCATCTAATCTTCAGCACTGCCGTGCTCCTGAACGTCCACAGCGGTTGGATCGCGACGGATCGCTTGGCACCAACGACCATATGGGTCGACATGTTCTTTGGTGCCGTAATCGCATTCCTGACCGATGGCGTTACGAGTCCGTTCTATCCATTCTTTTGTTTTGCCGTTGTCGTCGCCGGATTCCGCTCCGGGCGACAAGCGCTGATGGTTACCGCGATGAGCGTACTCGCCTATCTCGCTCTGGTGGTCGTATCGGCGCCAGGGAACGTCAATCTATACATCATGCGCCCGGTTTATCTCGCGATCACCGGATACCTTGTCGGGTACCTCGGGCAGCAGTGCATCGAGTTACAACAAAATCTGCGCCAGTTGGAGACCACCGAGGAGCGGCATCGGATCGCTCGCGACTTGCACGACGGCTTCATTCAAGCGCTCGCCGCGATCAACCTCCGGCTCGAGGGTTGCCGGCGATCGTTACTAATCGGAAACTCGGCGGATGCTCTCGCCGAGCTCGCGGATTTGCGCGCGAGTGTGGCGCACGAGTACGACGAGGTGCGGCGCTACATGCACAGCTTGGCGGGAACCGCCGGTAGTTCCTCGATACTGCGACCGACGCCGCCGACGCAGCTCCGCTTCGATGCCCAGGTCGCGGGTTCGATCGATCTCGTCGATCACATCCTGTTGATCGCACGCGAGGCGGTCAGCAATATCCGCAAGCACGCCGAAGCGACGGCGGCACAGATCAGCGTGGCGAGCTTCGGCGACGACATCCAGATCAACATTAGCGACGACGGCGTCGGAATGCCGCCGAACGCGTCACCGTGGTCGATCGTTTCGCGCGTCCACCAATTGGGCGGCGCCATCGAGATCCCGCGCCACCAAGGAACGGGCGCAAGGATGTCGATCCTCCTACCAAGCTGATTGATGACAATCCGCCTATTTCTCGCCGACGACCACGCCTTGTTTCGACAAGGTCTGCGGTCGATTCTCAAACACGAGCCCGACGTCGAGATCGTCGGCGAGAGCGGCTCGGCCGATGGACTCGTCGAGCTGATCGGTCAAACACCCGCCGACGTCCTCCTCCTCGATCTACAAATGGAACGAAGCTCGCTCTCTGACATCCACGCATTGGCGCAGCATACCTGGGTGCTCGTCGTCACCGCCAGCGAGCTGATCGGCGACGCATTGGCGGCAATGCGTGAGGGCGCGCGCGCGGTGGTTTTCAAGCGGTTCGCGGTCGAAACTCTGGTCGACGCCATCCGCAGTGTCGCCGCCGGCGAGGTCTGGATGCCCGCGCCCGTTCAAGGTGAGCTCGCGGCGCGGCTACGCGCCTCCTCGAATAGTCCACTCTCGGCACGCGAGGAGGAGGTCATGCGTTACGTTGCCCTCGGGTATCGCAACGCCGAAGTGGCCAAAAGACTCTTCATCAGCGAGCAGACGGTGAAGAGTCATTTGAACAACATCTTCCAAAAATTAGGCATGCAGGATCGCGTCGAGCTCACCGTCTTCGCCATCCGCACCGGGGTCATCGGGCTGCACGAGCGCCCGTGAGAGCGGTACGAATCAGAGAGAGTTCTGCAGTACCTGACGAAGTCCGCCGAAACTGCCGTTCGACATGAGGAGCACCACGTCGCCCGGTTGGCATTCGTCCCTGAGGGTAGCGGCGATATCCGCCGGAGCGGCGATCGCTCTTGCGCTCCCACCGTTACTCGCAAGATCGGCCACCAATTGCTCGGGAGAAAACAGCTCCTCGGCCGCGACCTGATCCGTCGGCTTCTGGAATACACCACCGATGATTACCCGATCGGCTTGCCGGAGCGCGTCGGCATATTCGCGCTGAAACACCTTGCGTCGACTGGTGTTCGAACGCGGCTCGAACACCGCCCACAGGCGCCGCGTCGGGTAACGCAACCGCATGGCGGCGATGGTACCCGCAACCGCGGTCGGGTGATGGGCGAAGTCGTCGATGACGGTAACACCGCGAAGCTCGCCGACTTTCTCCTGGCGGCGGGCGACACCACGAAACTGTGCCAGTGCGTCAACGATCTCGTTGCTGTCCAACCCGAGCGCGCGCGCCATCGCGAAAACACCGACAGCGTTGCGCGCGTTGATCGGCCCCGGCGGCCACATTTCGACGTTCGCCTCGCGTTTGCCGTGGTGATGGATTGCAAAGCGGGTTCGTTCGTTCTCGTCGCGCAGTTCGGCAACGCTCCATTCCGCCCCTGCGCTCAAGCCAAAGGTCGACACGGCGCGGTCCCTAGTCACGTCGAGCGCGTGAGGAAAATCGCTCGCCACCACGATCGGCGCGTCGCGCGGGACGATCTCGATCAGTTTGCGAAACGCGCTCTTCACATGATCGAGATCCCGATAGATGTCGGCGTGGTCGAACTCGATGGCGGTGAGCAGCAGTGCTCCCGGCTTGTAGTGCAAGAACTTGGGACCTTTGTCGAAGAACGCCGTATCGTACTCGTCGCCTTCGATCACAAAGTGAGGGCCGCTGCCGAGCTTATAATTGCCGCCGAAATCGAGGGCATCGCCGCCGACCATCATCGACGGATCCCGCCCCGCCGACTCGAGCACCCACGCCATCATTGCCGTCGACGTCGTCTTGCCGTGAGTTCCGGCGATCACCACCGATTGGCGGGTACGGATGAACAGCTCCGCCAGCACTTCGGGCATCGAGGCATACGGCAATCCGCTCGCGAGCAGTGCTTCGACTTCGGGATTGTCACGCGAAACCTTGTTGCCGACGACGACGAGGTCGGGGCGGTCAGCAATATTCTCGGCGCGGAAACCGGCGCGAATGGGAATGCCGAGCCGAGCCAAGACGTCGCTCATCGGCGGGTAGACGTTCTCATCGGAGCCCGACACCTGGTAGCCGCGTTTGCGCAGCATGCCGGCGAGCGCCGCCATCGCCACGCCGCAGATGGCGATGAGGTGAACGCGCCGCGCGCGACCGTCGATTACATCCTGCGGAATCACTTGATCTGTTCCTTCGTGCTCTTCGGGTCTTGGTGGTTCAATTCAATGCATCACAAATGAGATCGTGGATAAACGGCCGGAATTCGCGGATGAGATCGTTGTTACGGTTTGGATGGACGCGGTTGGTGAACAAGATGACGTGCCGCTCGCGCTCTAAATCGATCCACAGCGAACATCCGGTGAAGCCGAGATGTCCGACCGCGTGGCGTGAGAATTTGGTGCCGGCGCTCGAATCGGTTGGGGACGGCGTATCCCAGCCAAGGCACCAGGTGGAATTGGGCACGTGACCGTCGACCTTCCAGAATTCACGAATCAGCGCGGTTGGGATCAGCGGCTTCACCGCGCGGTCGTAGTAACAATCCTCGAGGTGGCAGACTAGCGCATCGAGATCATCGATCGAGGTGAACACCCCCGAGTGACCGGCTACGCCGCCCATGGCGAAGGCATTGTCGTCGTGCACTTCACCGCAGACGATGTGGTGCCGCCACGGGCAATTTTCGGTCGGCGCAATCATCTCGTTGATCGTTTCGAGTCGGTGAGCACGCAGGAGGTGCAAATTGATGAACCCGGTCGCGTGCAGCCCCAGTGGGCGAAAAATATGCGACTGACAATAGCGATCGAGCGTCGTGCTGCTGACCGCCTCGATTGCGGCGCCGATCATCATGAAACCGAGGTCGCTGTACTCGGCGCGCGTTCCGGGCGCGGCCTCGGCCTTCTCGCGTATGATCTGCTGAATCACATACTCCTTGGCCTCCGGGCTACCGAGAAAATTGATCCGGCCGCTGCGTCGCTCGAAATTGAGGATGTCGCTGTAGAACGGTCGCCACGCCGGCAAGCCAGAGCAGTGGCTGAGCAAATGGCGGAAGGTGATGTGCGTCTTTCCGAGGCCGCCGAAGTTGTGAAAAAAGCGGGTGACGCGATTGTCGACGGCGATTTTTCCGTCGCGTACCATCGTCATCATAGCCACGCTGGTAGCGACCGCTTTGGTAATCGAGGCGATGTCGAAGATCGTATCTTCGCGCATTGGCGTGATCTCCGGCTCGAGACTGCGGTGTCCGAAAGCGCGCCGATAGAAGATGCCCGCAGAGCTGCGCACCAACAGGACCGCTCCTGGGAAGACCCGCCGTTCGACGGCGGCATCCATTGCACGCTCGACTTCGACGAAGCTCATGGTGGTCTCAGGCGAACGGCGATTCGAGCAGGGTCAAGCGATCATCCTCGAGCTCGGCTCGAATACCGAATGGCAGAATGGATGTGCCGCGCCCGTGTCCGCTCGGCACCCCGAAGGTGACCGGGTACGGTGCGTCCCGAAATATGTCAGCGATCACATCGGCAACCGTCACCGCCTCATTGGGCGTCGCCGAGCAACCCACCATCTCACCGAACACCACCCCGGCGACCGAATCGAGCACCCCCGCCTGCCGGAGTTGGGTCAACATGCGATCGATACGGAACGGCTTCTCATTGACCTCTTCGAGGAACAGGATACTGCCGGCGACGTCGATTGCGTACGGTGTGCCGAGCATCGCAGTAACGATCGATAGGCAGCCTCCCGTCAAGATTCCGCTCGCTCTACCGGTACGAATCGTACGGGCGCCTTGATGCCGCCAGCTCTCCGGATCGGCGGTAATGAAATCGACCAACGAGTCCAGTACCGGCAAGCCGGGCTGGAGATTGGCGACCAGCGGTCCGTGAACGGAGACCATTCCGCCCCGTTGCAGAATGTCGGCGAGCAAGAATGTGACGTCGCTGTGGCCGATGAATAGCTTCGCCGGATCGCCAGCGCCGAGCAGCGGCGTTGGCGACAGCAAGCGGCCGCAACCGTAGCCGCCACGAGCCGCGATCACGGCCTTGACCTCGGGATCGCCATAAATCGCACGGAAATCGGCGGCGCGTTCGCCGTCGCTACCGGCAAGGTAGCCTTCGCGCCGCAGCACGGAGGCGCCGAGCTTCACCTTGAAGCCCGCGGCTTCGAGGCTGCCGACGCCGCGCTCGAGCGCGGCACGATCGATCGCAGCGCCCGGGGCGACAACTCCGATCAGGTCGCCGCGCTGTAACGCTTGCGGCTTTCGTACCTTCCTTGAGCTCACCGGAGCCCTATAATGGGTCATGCCGATGGGTACAATGTACGCGGCCGTAGCGAGGAGAAGCCAACGATGAGTTCCAGGAATTTTGGATGGGCGCTCGTGCTAGGTGGCGGATTGCTGCTGTTCACCAGCGCGCCGTCTTACGGGCAATACTGCTATTTACTAATCGATCCATTGCGAGCGGGCCTTTCGAATCGCGATATCGCCCAACGCAGCGGTCTCACCGAGGCGGATGTGGCGTTCTGTCGACGTGAGCTGAGCCGGCCGGTACTGGTCGGGCCGCCGGGAATGAGCCCCCACGAGGCGATTGGGGTGCCTCCTTCGGGGGCCGTCGGGCCGCCACCGCATGGCGCGATCGGGCCGCCGCCGTTTGGAGCCATGGGCCCGCCACCTTCGTCGCGTGAGGTGAAGCGACTACCGTGAGCGGCCGCAATTGCACCATTGAATCATCGGATCATTGCACCATTCCCCGAGCGGATACCCAATGGTGCGATGATCCGATGATTCAATGATGCAATCTCTTAGTCCGCCGCTTGCAAGTTGTCCGCAAATCCGGATGTTCGGAGGTCGCGATGTCTGCGGGGAGTGAACAGGGCGGATCGGATTCATACCTCATACAAGGTCGGACGGTCGCCATGCCCGCGCTGGTACGCGACGCAACATCAGGTACCGCGCTCTATTTGGTTTCCGCCGCCGCGGCGCAAAGCCTCATCCCGAAAGAATTCAAGATCGTCGAAGTGGGGCCCGACCAGGCGCAAGCGGTAATCGGCTTCGTCGATTATCGCGACAATGACCTCGGCGATTACAACGAAGCCATGATCGTCTTTTTCGTTCGCCCCGCCGGCGATCCGAATGCGGTCGAGGGCACGTTCATTTACAAACTGCCGGTGAACCAGTCTTTTACTTGCGAGGCGGGCTGCAAAATCTGGGGATTTCCGAAGAGCGTCGAGGACATCACCGTCGACTACGCCGCCGAAGTCGCCACCTGCCGTTTGGTGATGGAGGGGCGGCACGTCTTCACGCTGACCTTGCCGCGAGTGCCATTCGAAGGCGCCGGCGACACCGAGATGCACATGACGACGTACACCCTGCTCGACGGTCCGATGGCGGTGCCGTTCGTTCAGGGCGGAGCGACGGCAATCAACCCGAACGGCAACGGAGTACGGCTCGAGCTCGGTACGCATCCGCTGGCCGACGAGCTAAGGCGCATCGGCCTGCCGGACGCACTTTTGCTATTGAGCACCTGGACCGATCACATGCGCGGCAGCTTCGGCCCGCCGCGCCGGCTTTAGCGGAGGTGAGGAGAGATGGGAGAAGAATTCAAATCCGAAACACGCAACGCCGAGATCATAGTCGCCGCGCCGATTCGCGATGTGGTGCGCGATGCTCGCTTCAAGATCGGACAGATCGTCAAGCACCGTTTCTATCCGTTCCGCGGGGTGATCTACGACGTCGATCCGACGTTCAACAACACCGAAGACTGGTGGTTATCCATCCCCGAAGCGATCCGGCCGGCGAAGGATCAGCCCTTTTACCATCTGTTGGCCGAGAACGAGACCAACCACTACGTCGCCTACGTGTCCGAGCAGAACTTGGTTGCCGACGGCGAAACGCCGGTGAACCATCCACAGGTTCGAGAGCTGTTCGGTGATCTGCGCGACGGCGCCTACCAACCGAAGCATACGTACAACTAAAGCCAATCGGCGAGGCATCGCCTCGCTGTGATTGTCTAACCAAGCGCACCCGCCGCGCGTAAGGCCGCTAGCTTCGCTTCATCGTAGCCGAGCACCTCGCGCAACACAGCTTCGCTATCCTGACCTGGGGTCACCGGAGCCGCAGTCGGTGGCCGCAGGTCTTCGTGCACCAGTCTGACCGGCGAAGGCATCAAATCGGTGCCATGCTCTTGATAGGTAAGCCACGGTAGCCGCTCGCGAAACTGCGGATCGCCAGCAATGCTCTTGGTGTCATTGACCGGGCCAAGGGGAACGTTGGCGCGTTTGCCGAGCTCGATCCATTCCGCCGTCGATCGTTCGCGGAAGATCGCCGCCAGCTCGCGCCGCAGCTCGAGATTACCGCGGGCGTGATCGGCGACTCGCGCGCCAGGAAATTTCTCGAACAAATCGGCGCGGCCGATCGCGCCGCAGAAGTTCATCCAAAACTCGCGCTCCGACGCCATGAACAGAATGTAGCCGTCAGCGGAGTCGTATACCTGGTAGCGCACCGAATCCTTCATCGTCGCTTCGCCCATGTCGCGGCGGGCGCCCCCCTGACCGTCGCCATCGTTACCGGTCACTTCACTCTCGGGCCGTTCGTGAGCTTTGTTGCCCTCGATTCCGTTCCAATTGAAAGCCGCCGCGGCTTCGCTCTGCGCCACTTCCAGCTCGCAGCCGGCACCTGTCGCGCGCGCGCGCAGGACGCAAGCGAGGATTCCGAGCGCGGCATAGAGCGGGCCGGCATGAATACCGATCGTGGTATAGGCAGGAATCGCCGGGAATCCGTGCTCATCGCGTACCGGCCGCAATACTCCGGCCCAGGCGTCATAGGCATAGCCGTGACTCGGTAGATCGCGATACGGACCGGACGAGCCATAGCCGCTGACATGACAGTAGACGATGAGGGGATTGGCCGATCGCATCCGATCAAATGTCAGGCCGCGGCGATCGAGTGCCCCCGGTCGCATCGCCTCGATGACGACGTCGGAACGCTCGACCATAGCCAGGAAGGTCTCGACACCCTCCGGCTTGCGCAGATCGAGCGTAAGGCTGCGCTTGCCGCGGTTGATGTGCCAATGCAGCAGCGAGATGCCGTCGATGATTGGAAACGCCATCTTGCGAATGTAATCACCACCACCGGGCGCTTCGATCTTGATCACCTCGGCACCAAGATCGGCGAGATGCATGCCGGTCGCACCCGGCCCGAGCAACGAGCAATCCAATACTCGCAGTCCGCCGAGCGGTGCGGTCATGATTGCGGTTGCGCTATCGGCTCCGGCTTCACGCTAAGGGGTAACCAAACGGAGAAGGTGGATCCGCAGCCGGGCTCGCTCTCGACGTTCAACATGCCATTGAGCAAATCAACCAATCGCTGCACGATGTAAAGACCCAAGCCAACTCCGCCATAGCGGCGCGTGTACGAGCTGTCGCCTTGACGAAAGGCGTCGAAGATCACCGGCCGCACCTCCGGTGAGATACCGATACCCGTGTCCGCAACTGAAATGTCGATTCCGTTATTGAGGCTGCGAACACTGATGATGACCGACCCCTGCTCGGTAAACTTAGCGGCATTGCCAAGGAGGTTCTTCATGATGACCTTGATCTTCATGGAATCCGACACAATGTTGGGCAAGTCGGGCGCAACCTTCCATTCGAAGTCGAGATTGCCGCGCAGACGCACATCGCGCGTCTCCATCTCGACCTCGTCTACCAATTGCGGCATCGATATTTCCGTCAAGTTCAAAGGCAAGCGACCGGACTCGAGCCGGCTCATATCGAGCGTGGCATTGATCAAATCCAACAACTCGACAGCGTTCTTTCGGACTCGCTTCAACACCTTCTGTTGCTCGGGAACGACGGAGCCGAAGGCCTTGTCGAGGATCAGGTCGGTATATCCGGTGATCACGCTCAGGGGCGTACGCAGCTCGTGCGACATGGTCGCGAGAAAATCGGATTTCAGCCGGCTGGCGCGTTCCAGCTCCTGCACCAACCGCAAATTTGCGAGGGCGAGCGAGGCGAGCTCCGCAATGCCTCTGATGATTCGCTCCTGCAAGGGCGTAAATCGTTCGGTCGAGCCGGTTCGACCGGCGGCATGAACTCCGATGATCTCGTCACCCCGGCAGAGCGCGACATACAGACCGATCGTTATGCCGTATTGCGCCGGGATAGCGCCCCAAGGCGTGACAGCCCTCGCCGTGTCGACTTGGAATACTCGTGTGTCATTCAATTCTTCGAGCAAGGCGGTGAGCGCTTCCCGCGGCAAGCGCAATAGGCGGATCGCCGCCGATTGCTCTTCGGTCGTGCCGTGAATGGCGGCGACGGCGTAGGCATTGTCCTCCGGATACCAGGGAACCGTATAGCTCACGTCGCAACCAAGAACTTCTGTCGTCACCGCGCACAGTCGCTGTAATAGCTCCTTGCTATCGAGCGCCGAGATCAACTCGTGACCGACTCGGGCGAGCGCGGCCGACACCGCAGCCTCTTCGCGTTGTTGGTTTTCGGCGCGCTTCCGCTCGCTGATGTCGGCCCACGATCCGATCATCTCGACAGCTTCGCCAGTCGAGCCACGGATGATGCGCACCTCGTTTCGGATCCACATGTACGACCCGTCGGGACGCCGAAAGCGGTACTCGTTGATGGTGTGGTCCGTCTCCAAGACCGCATCGAGTGTAGCCAGAACACTGAGATCGTCGGGGTGCACCTTCTCGGTCCACCATTCCGTTCCATGATTGCGGTCTTCGTCAGGATAGCCGGTGAGCTGGGTGAAGTTCTCGCTAACCCAGCCAGCGCGCAGCTGCCCGTGCTCAATCGGCACCGAATACAGAACCACCGGGCTGGCCGAGACTACATGAGAGAGATGCTCGTGAGCACGTTGCAACGCCTCCTCAGCTCGTTTGCGAGGTGTAATGTCGCGAGCGCTCATCACCGCACCGCTCGGCAGACCTTGCGGGTCGCATAGAACCTTGCCGATCGTTTCGAGCCAGATGTAGCGACCGTCAGCATGGCGGCAGCGGCATTGCACGCGCCCGGTACCGGTTTGGCCTCCTTCGTAGATCGCTTGTATTACGCGATCGCGGTCGTCGGGATGAACAAAATCCAACACCGACTTGCCGAGCATTTCTTCCGGAACGTAGCCAAGCACCCGTTCGTGTGCCGGGCTGACATATTCGTGCACCCCCATCAGGTTCACACGACTGACCATATCGGACATATTTTCGGTGATCAGACGTAGCTGCTCATCGCGATGACGCAACACCTCTTCCATCCGACGTTGGCTGATGCTGCTGCTCTCGATTTCCTGCTCGAGCACTTCTTGGCTGCGCTTGCGGCGCAGGAGGATGTCGCGACGGCGGCTATTGATCGCGTCGACCAACCAACACGAACCGCCGAGGGCCAACCCCACAGCAATACCCTGCGGGCTGACAAATACGGTCGGGTCGGCATCCCTCAGCCAAAAATGACCGACGAGGGCGGCGCCAGCGACCGCCGCTAGCTCGAGCTGCTGTGACCAGCTCCAACGAATCAGTATCGTTGCGCCCCAAACGGTGGTCAGACAAATCATTACGACCCGATTGCTGTCACCGATGACGAAGCCGCTGGCGGCGGCCGCTACACAAGCGACGCTACCGACCAGGAGCATCAGGTTGTGAACCGATTCTTCGCTTCTGAGCTTCGGCAGAACCCATGAGGCGACCAGCAGCAGCGATAGCTGCAGCGCCTTCAACAGGTAGACTTCGTCCCAAATCTCCCCACTGACGCGCCAATCCGCCACGGCAAACAAGATGATCGACGCCGACATGACCCAAATGCCGATCCGCGCGGCTTGGGTGGTCGCGTGCAATGATTCGTTTTGGATGTCGAAGCGACCGCTGCTTTCCTGCGGCCGAACTTCAAATGCCGAAAACACTCCCGCATCAGCGGGCAATGGTTTGCTTGGTCCCCCCAAGGAAGCCCCTCCCTGCCAATTGGCTACAGCAAGGGCCTTGCCACAGCACGAGGCAATGGCCGTGGTCGCCGTCTTTGAGCGAAGAAGTTCAGCCAGCGGTGTAGAGTCGACGGTAAGCGTCGTAATTGCCCATTACCCGCTTCACGTACTCGCGCGTCTCGCGGTAGCTGATGCTCTCGACGAATTCGTCGACCTCGTCGGCACGGATACGCTGCTGCCATTTCTCGACCGCAGACTCGCCGCCGTTGTAGGCCGCCACCGCTTTGAAAACGTTGCCGCCGAACTTGTCGACCAGGTTGTGCAGGTAACGTGCACCCAATCGGACATTGACGCGCGGATCGAAGAGATCCGCGTCCTTAATCTGCCGACCCTCACTCAGCATTGATACTCTGTTCGCCGTAGACGGCAGCAGCTGCATCAAGCCGCAGGCGTTGGCCGGCGAACGTGCGGAGGGATCGAACAGGCTCTCCTGGCGCATCACCGACAGAACCAACAGGGGATCAACTTGATTGGAGTCCGCCTCACTATGAACCAACGACCAGAAGGCAAGCGGATAGAGCACTTCGCGGTATTCGCCACCCGACAGCGCCGACCCTCCGCGCTTTTGAACCATTCGGATGGCACGCGCATGGCCGTTGGTGACTTGATACGCCTGCAATAGGAACCGCTCCGCGGCCGGATCGGTCGCGGACGACGCCACCGCGTCCAACTCGCCACGAGCCAACTCACGCAGCTCGGCAGCGCGCAGCTCGCGCCACCGTTCGATGTGGAAAGCATCGAGCTGCGCCGGTACGGTGCTGGGCTCACGCTCGTCGGGCTCGGCCGAGATCGTCGCGGCAGAGAAGGTCGGTGGTTGCTGGCGCAGGCGGTTGTTCGCCAGCCAAGAATAATAGCCGTCGTGCTTGGCGAGATCGGCGTAAAGCTGTCGCGCCCGATCGCTGCGACCGGCGTGTTCGTTCGCACGCGCCCGCCAGTAATTCGCCCCATCACGTTCCTGGTTACGGCTATGGTCGGCCAGCGTTGCGAAGTCGGTCGCGGCCGTCTGCCAGTCGCCTTGCTGGTAAGCGATCCACCCGATACGCCATTCGGCATCATAGGCGACGGTGCTAGTGGGATAGCGCTGCAGCAGTTGACGAAACAATGCGGTTGCTTCGCCGATACGACCGCTCGCCTGTTCGATGCGACCGAGGGCGTAGAGTGAGTCGGCAGCATGACTACGGTTGGGATACCGCTCGAGAAATTCGTGAAAAGCACGGGCCGCCGCTTCGTCGCGGTCGCGATTCCATAACGTCGACCCAACGCGGTACAGCGCTTCGGGAGCGGCGTCGGTATTCGGGAATTTCTCGACGACGTCCCACCAGCTGACGAATGCTTCCTCGCTGCGCCCCTGGGCCAGCAACGCACGGCCGAGAAGCTCGCGCAAACTAGCGGTGGTTTCGGGATCGGCGCCGGCGGCGGCACGCCGCGCCTCCTTTTCCGCAGCGGCGCCGTCGCCTTCCGTAAGCAGGAGCTTCACTTCGTCGACGGCGTCGCTGCCGCGCGGTTCGAGCGAGGGCGATTGCGCGCGCAGCTTCTGCACTTCTTGCGTCGCCTCCTTGGCGGCAGCGGTGCCCGAGCTCTCGTGACGGGCAGCCTGAAATTGACGATAGGCAGAGTCGACATCGCCGATGCGAATCGCGATACGACCGAGACCGACGAGCGCGGCGGCGTGAGTCTCGCGATCGCTCGAGGAAAGGGCCCGCTCGAACCACGGACGCGATTTTTGGTCGAAGCCGTCCGCTTGCAGTAGCTGCCCCAGCCGTAAGGCGGCGCGCTCCGCCAGCACACTTTGGGGATAATCACGGAGCAATGTATTGAATTGTCGTTCCGCCGTCTTCGAATCGTCGGTGCGCGCATAGAGCTGACCTGCGGCATACAGAACGTAGTCTTCGACTTCAGGATAGCCCGCCGCCAACAATCCCTCGGCATAAGGGAGGAGCTCTTCGTCCTTCGATTGGCCGAGGTTTTCATAGATGCGCCGCAATGCTTCCCGGCGCTGCGGATCCGAGGAGATCGATACGCGGGCGCGGCTGATCCGCCCGAGGGGATGAATCAGGCTGGTGCAGCTCGAAAACGCAGCGAGTAGCAACCAGGCAAGAATGAATCGACGCATAGTGAATGACTGGTTACCATATTCGATTCGATCCGCCATCGTTGGCTTGTCGCCGGCCGATTGGCATATTCATTTCGATACTACCGCGAGGTCCCGTGATTCCCCTGATCCTTGCCTCCGCTTCCCCTCGTCGCCGCCAATTGCTGCAGCGCCTCGGCGTGCCTTTTGAAATCGTGCCGAGCGACATTCCCGAATGCCAAGAAACGGGAGAGTCAGCCGCCGATTTTGCGATGCGGGTCGCACGCGAAAAGGCTGCTGAAGTCGCACGGCACCATCCCGACGCGATCGTGTTGGGTGCCGACACGATCGTCGTCAAAGACAACATTGTTTTCGGCAAGCCGCTCGACCGCAATGATGCTCGCCGGATGCTAGAGGCGCTTTCGAACAGCACCCATGAAGTGCTGACCGCCGTCGCCCTGATCGTACCGGGAGAACGCATCCAGCAATCGCTGACCGCCACTCGCGTTTGCTTTCGGGATCTGGCTGCCGAGGAAATCGAGACCTATCTCGACAGCGATGAGCCTTACGACAAGGCCGGCGCTTACGCGATCCAAGGAAAGGCGGCGAAGTTCGTCATCGCTGTCGACGGCTCTTACTCCAATGTCGTCGGTTTGCCGCTGGCGGCGATAGCGACACTCTTGAGACCTCATTTCACCCTCGCCCCAGCCACCGACACCGAGCCCGCATGACGATCGCCGACAATTGGAATCGAGTGAGCGCTGGGGTAGCCGCCGCGGCACGGCGCGCTGGGCGCAATCCCGAAACGGTGCGCATCGTGATCGCTAGCAAGACCAAGTCAGTGGAGCAGATTGCCGAGGTGATCGCGGCCGGGGGCCGCGAGTTCGGCGAAAACTACGTCCAAGAAGCAGCCGCCAAGATTCCCGCGCTGCGGGGTCAGCCGATTCGTTGGCATCTGATCGGTCACCTGCAGCGCAACAAGGGAGCGCGTGCCGCTGAGCTCTTCGACGTCGTCCAGACCGTCGACAGCGCCGCTATCGCGGCTGCGCTGGCACGCCGTAGTGAGCAACTTCAGCGCACCTTGTCGGTGATGATCGAGGTCAATCTTGCCGAAGAAACTGCCAAGAGCGGTATCTCGCCCGACGGCGTCGCCCGCTTGGCCGACCAGATCCAAGAACATCGAAGCTTACGGCTGGACGGCCTGATGGCCATCCCTCCCGTCGGCGATTCACCTGACGCCTCGCGGCCCTATTTCCGCCAGCTTAGAGAGCTACGGGACCACTTGGCGGGACGCTGCGGCGACCCCTCACTGCTCGCCGAGTTGTCGATGGGCATGTCGGACGACTATGAAGTTGCAGTCGAGGAAGGGGCGACGATCGTAAGGATCGGACGCGCGATCTTGGGCGACCGGTGACGCTCGCACACCCCCGAACCGTAATCCGATCGTGGTACTCGCAAAATGGTGCAATGGTGCAATGGTGCAATGAAGCAATAGTGCTGGCTGAAGGAGGTCCGAGTGGCGACTAAGAAGAAGGCTGGGAATGCCGGAGATGGGCGGAAGGCGGTTGGGTTCGTCGGCGGCGGCAATATGGCCGGGGCGCTCATTCGCGGTCTGCTCGCAGCCGGGCTGTATACTCCTGAGGAAATCACCGCCAGCGACGTGGACAAGGCCAAACTGGCGCAGCTGCGCAAGCGTCACGCGATCAGCGTCGAGACCAGCAATGTCGACCTCGTGCGCCGCTGCGAGGTGATCGTGTTGGCCGTCAAGCCGCAGATCATCGATGCGGTGTTGAGCGAGATCCAGCCCGCGGTCGACGGCGACCGTCTCTTCTTATCGATCGCTGCAGGCGTGCCACTGTCGCGACTCGAGAACGGGCTCGGCGGACGGGCGCGAGTGTTGCGAGCGATGCCGAATACCCCTGCCCTGCTGGGCAAAGGAATGTCGGTCCTAACCCGCGGTCGATTCGCCAACGCTGCCGACGAGAAACTCGGTATCAAGCTATTGCAGGCAGTGGGCGAGGCGATCACCGTACCGGACGAAAAAATGCTGGATGGCGTGACCGGTTTGAGCGGCAGCGGCCCGGCATACATCTATCGCTTTGCCGAAGGCATGATCGCCGGCGGTGTCGCCGCGGGTCTGCCGGCGGCGGTTGCCAAGCAACTGACCATGCGAACGATCGCCGGCGCTGCCGCAATGTTGGTCGAGACCGGCGAGACCCCCGAAGCCTTGCGGGCGCAAGTCACCTCGCCGGGCGGAACCACGTTCGCCGGGCTCGGCGAGCTCGAGCGACACGGCTTCAAGGATGCAATCATTGCGGCGATCATCGCCGCGACCCGGCGGTCTCAGGAGTTGGGACGCGGGAATAAAAAAGGCTGAAGCAGCGAGGCACTCGCTACTCCTTTTTCCGGAGGTCTGGTGATGAAGCTGGGTATGGTCGGGTTGGGCCGCATGGGAGCGAACATGGCGCGACGTCTGTTGCGCGCCGGCCACGAGTGTGTCGCCTTCGATCTCAATCGCGACAACGTCGCCGCCATCGCCGCCGACGGCGGCGGCAGCGCCGCGACTCTCGCGGACTTGGTAAAGTCTCTTCCCCAGCCGCGCGCCGTGTGGGTGATGGTTCCGGCCGGAGCGCCGACGGAGCAGAGCGTCGAGCAGCTCGGCGCCCTGATGAGCGCCGGCGACATCATCATAGACGGCGGCAACTCGTTCTATAAGGATGACGTTCGACGCGCTGCCAAATTGGCGGAGCGCGGCATTCATTACCTCGATGTCGGAACCAGCGGCGGTGTATGGGGACTGGAGCGAGGGTACTGTCTGATGATCGGGGGTAACGCCGAAGCGGTGCGTCACGTGGAACCACTCTTCCGTGCCCTTGCTCCCGGGCGGGGTTCGATTCCGCCCGCCGATGGTCGTGAATCGACGAGTAGCTCGGCGGAGGAAGGCTATTTGCATTGCGGGCCAGCGGGCGCCGGACACTTCGTCAAGATGGTCCACAACGGCATCGAGTACGGCTTGATGCAGGCGTACGCCGAAGGCTTCGACATCATGAAGGCCGCCGGCACAGATCAGCGTCCCGAGGCGATGCGTTACAATCTCAACCTTGCGGACATCTCCGAGCTTTGGCGGCGCGGCAGCGTCGTCAGCTCCTGGTTGCTCGACCTGACGGCGGCGGCATTGGCGCAAAGTCCGGAGTTGTCGGAATTCACCGGCTCGGTCGACGATTCCGGCGAGGGCCGATGGACGGTGGAGGCGGCAATAGAGCAAGCGGTACCGGCTGACGTCTTATCCGCCGCGCTCTACGCACGGTTCCGCTCGAGAGTATCACACACCTTCGGCGAAAAGTTGCTGTCGGCGATGCGCCACCAATTCGGTGGCCATGTCGAAAAGGCGGCGAAGCCGGTGAAATGATGGAAGCAAAGATCGAAGCGGACGCCAATCCTTTCGTTCAGCCGGCGCTACCGACAGTCGATGCCAGCACCATCGTCATCTTCGGCGCGCTCGGAGATCTGACTCACCGCAAACTGATGCCGGCGCTCTACCGACTGGCACGCCAAGGCTGCTTGCAAGCGGGCTTGACCATTGTTGGGAGTGCCCGGCGGCCGATCGACGACAACGAATTTCGCAAACGCATGCGTGAAGCCGTCGGCAATCCGCCCGATGACGAATGGCAATCTTTCGGCAGCCGGTTGTTTTACCAGCGCGGCGACCTCGACAACCCGACGATGTACTCCGATCTTGCCAAACGCCTCGACGAGCTCGCCACCGGTGAGGGCGCAAGTCGAAATCGCCTCTTCTATTGCAGCACCCCGCCCGAGCTGGTCGACGAGATCATTACCGGTCTGGGGCAATCGGGGCTCGCATCGGAAGAAAAGGGGTGGTCGCGGCTGGTCATCGAAAAGCCCTTCGGGTTGAGTCTCGCCGAAGCGCGCGATCTCAACCAACGCGTCGGCAGCGTATTTGCGGAGCATCAGATCTATCGGATCGATCACTACCTCGGCAAAGACACGGTGCAGAACATCATGGTCTTCCGCTTCGGCAATGCGATGTTCGAGCCGGTGTGGAACCGCAATTTCGTCGAATACGTCGAGATCACCGCCGCCGAAACTCTCGGCGTCGGTAGCCGTGCCGGCTACTACGAGACCGCCGGCGCCTTGCGCGACATGGTGACGAATCACCTGTTGCAGTTGCTCGCGCTCACGGCGATGGAGCCGCCGGTGGCGTTCGACGATAACGCTGTGCGACAAGCGAAGCTTCAGGTGTTGCGCGCGATCCATCCGATGACGCCTGCCGAAGTCGAGGAGCGAACCGTGCGGGGTCAGTACGCGGCCGGCTCCGCCGGAGGCGAACAGGTGCCAGGCTATCTCCAGGAAGAAGGAGTTGCTTCGGGATCGACCACCGATACGTACGCGGCGGTAGAGCTTGCGGTCGAAAACTGGCGCTGGGCGGGTGTGCCCTTCTATCTGCGCACCGGCAAGCGCCTGGCGCGATCGATCACCGAGGTGGTCGTTCATTTCAAGCGGACTCCGCAGGCGCTGTTTGCGCGCACGCCCGACGATCACATCGATCCAAACGTGATCGCCCTGCGACTGCAGCCGAATGAGGGAATCACGTTGACATTCGGGGCGAAGCGGCCCGGCACGGAGATGCGAACCGCGAGCGTCCACATGGACTTCTGTTACCAATCGACTTTCGGTACGCGCTCCCCCGACGCCTACGAAACGCTACTGCTCGATGCGATTCAGGGTGATCCCACCCTCTTCACGTATCGCGACGAAGTCGAGGCGCAGTGGCGCTTGGTCGATCCAATCGAGCGACAATGGGCGAGCTCCGGCCAGCCTCCGGCGCAATATCCGGCAGGCAGCGAAGGACCATTGGCGGCGGCAAAGATCCCCGCGCGGCACGGCCACACCTGGCGCCGGCTGGCAGACCTCACCAGCAGCTGCGATCCGACGATAGCGCCGTGAAACGACACGTCCCAGTAACCGCTCCCTCACGGTCGCGGCTTCGATCTGATTCGAGCCGCGCGTGTGAGCAAGCGGATACTGCCGCCCTTAAGAAATGATCGAAACAACCGTTCTCACCAACCCCGATGAGGTCGCCGACGTAGCGGCACAACTAGTCGTCGCATCCGCAAACGAGGCGATCGCACGCGCCGGTCGCTTCGTGATTGCACTGTCCGGCGGCTCTACCCCCCGCCGCCTCCACGAGCGTCTCGCAAGCGCTTCGTGGCGCCAACAAATCGATTGGTCGAAGGTCGAGATCTTCTGGGGCGACGAGCGCGCGGTACCTCCCGATCACCCTGATTCGAATTTCCGGATGGCCAACGAATCTTTGCTTCAGCCACTCGCAATCGCTGCGGAACGAATTCACCGCATGCCGGCGGAACGCTCCGATCTCGATGCGGCGGCGCGAGATTACCAGGCCGAGATTGCACGGATCTCAGGCGTTGATCCAACCGCTACACCCCCTCCGCTCGATCTGATCTTGCTCGGTCTGGGGCCCGATGCGCACACCGCCTCGTTGTTTCCTCATTCTCCGGCAGTGACGGAGCAGGAACGCTGGGTGGTGTCGAATCCCGGACCAGCGAACAAAGGAATGCGACTGACGTTAACGCTGCCAATCATCAATCAGGCTCGCTCGGTTATCTTTCTGGTCGTCGGCGCGGACAAAGCGGACGCACTAGCGAAGATTTCGGCAAGCTCAGGCAACGACGTCGAGCGCTTGCCGGCGTCGGGGGTTCGGCCTACTAACGGCTCCATTCACTGGCTCGTCGATCAAGCGGCCGCCGGGAAGGCAACGGGGAGCTGAAATAGACGCAATGCGGGGGAGCTGGGCAAGGTCGTGGCTCGCAATCGCTGCGCTTCATGCGCTCGCGATCCTGCTGCCGCGCTCGGCGCTCGCAATCCCGGTCTTCGCGCGCATCTACAACAAGCCGTGCGCGACCTGCCACACAGTCTTTCCGCAGCTCAATCCGGTCGGTGAAGAATTCAGGCTCCGCGGACTGCACGGGCTCAAGCCCGCCGTTGAGCCGTTACACGCCGGCGACTATTTCGAGTTTCCCGGTACGATTCCGGTCGCGATCGCGGGAAGCGCCGGCGAAGATTTCAATCACGTGCACCGGTCCAACGCGCCCGACTCCGATATCCCGCATTTCAACCTCCAGTTTCTATCGATTTTGTTCGGCGGTGAGTTGAGTCCGCATTTGGCATTCTTCGGCGACTGGGCACCGATCATTACGCGAACGACGACCGGCAACACCGACGTCCAAACCCGACCCGGATTGTCATTCCTTCAGGCGCACGCCGAACCCACACACTGGCTCACCAACCTCCGTCTCGGCCTGTTCGAGCTACCATTGGGGACATCGCCGCGAGTGCATCGCCTTACGGCGCGCAGCCAGCTGATCTACGGTGTCACCGCATTCTCGCTACTCGGGCGGCGCGTACCGGTTCCGGGCAGACGCGACACTCTGCTGTTGGGATTGACCCAGCTCGGCGGCGAGATGAGCGCAGTTCACGAGCCGTCCTCGCTCGAGCTCGTGACCGGCATCGTCGCCGGCAGTAACAACCGCGTTGACAACAACGGGTCCTGCGACACATATGCTCGGATCGGTTTCTTGCCCGGACCACATCGCGTCGGGCTGTTCTTTTACTATAGTCCCGACAGCGTCGGCGACGGGCTACACGACCAAATGATCCGCGTCGGTCCGGATCTGACACTCTATTCGCGACGATCGAAGCTGACAGCTCAGTTCCTTGCGGGCCATGATTGGAATCCCGACGGCCACCACGTTGGCCTCTGGTACTACGGCGGCTTTCTCGAGCAGACGTTTCGAGTCACCCCCGAACTGATCGCGCTGCTCCGACTCGACGCTGTCGGGATGCCGGGATATGACGACCGCTCCGCCGGCGGGAACATCAACGTTCGCCGCCGCGTGTGGGAAGTAACCACCGGTTTACAGTATTTGCTTTTGGAAAACCTCAAGCTGATGGCGGAAGTGACCTACTCGGAGACTCAGGAGAGTGTGAGCAATCAGACCGGTAGCGGTCTCACCGCTACTCTGCGCGTCAACACCGCGTTCTGGCCACTCAATCCGCCTTACATTGGAAATTGGTTGGGATTGCCACCGCGATGAGCGAGCTGCTGACCACGCTGATACTGATCCTCATCGCCGTCGCGCCGATACACGCGCTGGAGCTCAACGGCGTGGTCGCGGCGCACGGTCGTCCAGTGGCGAATGCCGTTGTTTACCTCGAAGGCGGCCAAGGCCCGGATACGGCCCCTCCGCACGTGGTGATGGATCAACACAATCTCACCTTCGCACCGGCGGTGCTGCCGATCGTGCGCGGCACGACCGTCGAGTTCACCAATAGCGACGACATCCAACACAACGTGTTTTCGCCGTCGACGACTACCGGCAAGTTCGACTTGGGCACCTACGGGCCCGGCGCGAATCGCAGCGTGACCTTCGATCGCCCCGGCGAGGCGGTGATTCTGTGCAACATCCACATGGAGATGGAGGCCCGCATCATCGTCCTCGAGCAGCCCTATTATGGGTTGACGGGCAACGACGGCCGCTACCGCATTGCGTCGGTACCGCCCGGCCACTATGTCGCCAAAGTCTGGCGCGGTCGATTCTTGCCCCAGGAGCACCCGCTCGACGTCCATGCGCAAGGGGAGACAACGCTCGATCTGAATCTCAATGACTAGCGAGTGGCTGCCGCAACATTGGAGTATCCGCACCAAGAGCGCCGCGCTGGTCGCGGGTTACGTGGTAGCCCTATTGGCGGTGTTCGGTGGTTTGACCGGTTCGTTATTGCGTAGTGAGGCAACCCAGGCGACCGGTCGCTTACGGCAGACGGCGGAGTTGGTCGCGGCCGAGCTCGACAGTTACGTCGACGCCGGTCGACAACGGTTGCTGACAGTGTCGCGCTTACCCGGTCTCACCTATGGACTGCGATCGATGGAGGGTGCCGCCGGCGAGGGCCGAATTCCGCCGTGGACCACGCTTCACTATCTATTCTACGGCTCCCCGGTTTTTACCGGCGGCGTTTTCCTCGTCGACCGCGGCGGCAAGGTGCTGTGGAGTGAGCCGCCAGGGCGGTCCTGGATCGGTGCCAGCCTCGCCGATGATGGCACCATCACCACCGCCGTCGGGCGAGGCGAAGAAGTCATATCGAAACGCCGCAAAGCGGACCTCCTATTCGATAGCCCGTACGTTCTGGTCGCCGCCCCGGTCCGCAACCCCGACGGGCAGGTCGACGGGGTGCTCGCCGGCATCGTCGATCTCGGCGCGCCACAGCTCATCGATCGGCTACGGGCCGTGTCGCCCTCGGAAGGACGCCTCGTCGATCTGCTCGACGAATCTGCGACGATCATCGCCAGCAGCGACGGTAAGCGCGATCGGTCGTTTTCCAACGAGCAGGAATGGATGCTCGCTTCGGTGCCGTTGGCGCGCGCACCGTGGACGGTTCGAATGGCGCAACCACGCGCAATCGCGCTGGCGGAAGTCTGGCGCTTTCAGCGCGAGCTTTTGGTGTTGGGACTGGCGATTCTCCTGAGCGCAATCGCCATCGGCACTCCGATCATCAACGGCTTCGCACGTGATCTCGGCAAGCTCACCGAATCGGCGGAGACGATGGCGCAAGGCGATCTGTCCCAACCGGTCGTTCTCGGGCGCCGCCGCGACGAGATCGGAACTCTCGCCACCAGTCTCGATCAGATGCGAGTCGAGTTGCTGCAATCGCGCGCCGCCCTCGAACGCCGCGTACAAGAGCGCGACGAGCTGATCCAACTGAAAGAAGCTTTCCTCGCCAATATCTCTCACGAGCTACGCACGCCGCTGAACGCAATCATTGGCTACAACGATATGCTCGTCGATCGCGATCTCGATGCCGAAGCTCAAGAATTGACTGCCGCCGTCAGGCGCCAATCCGAGCACCTCTACCATCTGCTGTCGGAGCTGCTTACGCTTTCGGGGCTGAATCTGAATACCATCGAGCTCGAGGTCGCGCCGGTTCGCGTCCAGGCGTTGATCGCACGACTGAAGCCACTTGCGGAGCGGCTGGCGCACGCAAAGCCGATCGAGGTGACTTGGGACTGTCCACCATCGCTGCCAACGATCGAAACCGATCCGTTGCGGCTCGAGCAGGTACTCGCCAACTTGATCAACAACGCATTCAAGTTCACCACTGCGGGCGCCGTAACCATTCGAGTCGCACAGTCCTCGTCGCAACAAATCGTCTTCGAAGTAACCGACACCGGCATTGGCATTCCAGCGGCAGAGCTGTCCCACATTTTCGACGAGTTTCGTCAGGTGGACCTGTCGCTTACGAACGTCTTCGGTGGCGTCGGCCTGGGCCTGGCGGTAGTGAAGAGGATGACCGCGCTGTTACACGGCCAGGTGAACGTAACCAGCCGCCTCGGCGGAGGATCGACCTTCACCGTCACCCTGCCGCTGCAGTTTCAGGAGGATGAACCGCAGTAACCGCTCCCTCACGGTCGCGGCTCGGCCGAAGGCGTCGGTCATCTGACCGAGCCGCGACCGTGAGGGAGCGGACACTGGGCCTAGGCCCGGCGGCGGCGAACAGCCGGCTCTTTGCGAATCGGCAGCGCGCGTTGGGCACCGTCTTCGATCCGGAACAGGTCGAGTCGTTTGCGCAGAATGTTGAGCTCCTTGCGATGAAAAGAGGCGAGCGCCTGGAACTTGCGTAGACCTTCGGCGGTCAGCATCACCCGTACCTCGCGGCGATTATCGGGATTGACGGTACGGCGCACCAAGCCATTGGATTGCGTCCGGTTCACCAGGCCGACGACGCTGTGATGACGCAGCTGAAGAAATTCGGCGAGCTCCGAGACCGTCGCCCAGCCTCGCCCGGTGAAACCGGCGATACCGAGGAGGAGCTGATGCTGTTGCGGGGTCAGCGTGATTTTTCGCGCCTCGAGATCGCCGGCGTGTAGCATTCGACGCAAGGCGTGGTGGAAGCGGGCCAAGTAACGGGCATCCGACGGGGGCACATCACTCATCTCGTTCTCCCTTATCGCTTTGCGGCTCCGCCGGAGCCGTATCTTGTCCAGGCTTGTCGAGCTCGTGAACTCGCTGTTCGAGTTGTTGAACGCGTTGATTGAGCGCGTCGTAACGTTGCTGCAGATCATTCACCGGCGCGCCGGTACTACCCGCCACCACGACTCCGCGATTGTCGACGACAACGATGTTGTCGGGATCACGAACGGTCATCTCGACAACGCCACGAAACCTTTCGACCACGCCGACGACCCGAATCATGCGATTCAGGTAGTACGTTTCGGGTGTTTCTGGGAAGCGATTAATGAGCTCGATTACCAGTGAGACGGTCATCGCTGGAGATTTGTCGCCGACGTGCAGCTTCACCACGTTCGCATCGCGCTCGGCCGCCACGACCTTGCCTTCGACCGTCTTCTGCTCGCCGACGTACAGACCCGCGACAGTTGCCGAGATCGTCTCGGTTGCGGCGAGAGCCACTGACGCCGAGAGCAACACGATCGCCAACGCTGGCGAGCGCATCCGGAAGACGCAGGAAACCAGGCGATTCATCATTGCATTCATGGTGGGGTCAACGCAGCGGGTACACACTTATAAAGGTGAGACGAGCAACGCAATTGAAGCGACCACATGACTCTGGTAGCTTGGCATCCAAATCGCACTTTGGGCGCCTAGGGGACGCCGTCAGGCGGAAAGGAGCTGAATGTCATGGCTGGTGGCAAAACGTTCAAGCGTGATCAGAAGCGTCGCAAGGAAATGGCTCGTAAGATGAAACAAGAGGAGAAGCTCCGCAAGAAGCAGGAGCGCCGCGCCGAAAAACGCGACGGTGTCGAGGACGAAGAGGGTGGCTTGGTTCCTCTCGACCCCAACGTTCCAATCTGAATTAAATCAACTCAGACGGAGCCGGCCGCAAGGCCGGCTCCATTCCTCCTTTTGATCCTCCCACAATTCGTATCTTCGGTCTCAGGCGTCACCCAGTAAGCTACGGGCGATCTGAGAAATTTGAATTTCGTCCGTGCCGCCGTAGATCTGCAGAACCTTGGCATCGCGACAAAGCTGCTCCACCTGAAATTCCGCCATATAGCCGTTGCCGCCGAACAGCTGCACCGCCTCGAGACAGCACTCCATCGTAGCTTGCGCCGCGTACAGCTTGCAGGCCGATGCTTCGGCGAACGTCATCTGCACGCCTTGGCCGGCAAGCTCGATCAAACGAAAGAGCAGGTTGCGAATGTTCATCTTCGCCACTTGCATCTTCGCTAGCTTCAACTGGATCAGCTGAAACTCGCCGATCGGGCGGCCGAATTGCACCCGGGTGCGCGCATACTCCGTGCAGAGCTCGAGACAGCGGTCGACCATCCCGTAGGCCATCGCGACAACTCCCGATCGCTCCATTCCGAACGTCGCTTTCGCTCCTTCACGACCGCCGGACGCGTTCTCGCTGCCACCGAGCAGCCGATCGCGGCCGCAGCGGACATTATCGAGAAACAGCTCGCCAGTTGGCGACGAATGCATCCCCATCTTCTTGAGCGGCGGGGATTGAGTCAGCCCTTCCATGCCACGATCGAGGACGAAGCTGACTACCTTGCGGTCCTTTGGTGTGACACCCGGCTCGTCGAGCTTGCAGATGAAGACAATGGTATCGGCATACGGCCCATTAGTGATGAATGTCTTTTGGCCGTTGAGCAGATAGTCGTCGCCCTCGCGCCGCGCCGTGGCTTTCATGGAGCCGAACGCATCCGAGCCCGACCCCGGCTCGGTAATGGCCCACGCCCCGATCTTCTCGAGAGTCATCAGCGGCAACGCCCAGCGATCCTTTTGCTCCCAAGTGCCCTTCGCCATGATCGCCCCGGAGGTGAGCCCCATGCTCACACCCATCGCGGTCACCATACCGGGGCAATATCGTGAGATCTCGATAATCGGGATCAGCTGCATTGCCACCGCATCGACACCGCCCGCGCCGCTATCCTCATTGGCGGGCGCCGACTTGACTGCATCGCCGCGACGCTTGAGCGCTTCGTAGCGCATGCGCGCAGCCTCACCGATGCCGAAAGACGCCACCAGCTTGCGCATGACTTCGTAGGGTGGGAGATCGCCGTGTTCGAGCTCGCGATGCTGCGGAATGATCTCGGTCTCGACGAACCGCCGCACCATGTCGCGGATCATCAAATGCTGTTCGCTCCAATCGATCATCTTACTCCTCGTCTGCTGATAGTTTGAAAAACGGCCGCGGTATCCGCTTGCTGACGCGCGCGGCTCAGACGGATTCATCTGACCGAGCCGCGACCGTGAGGAGCGGATACTGGGAGTAGTCCATACGCCGCAACCTTGGATTGAAGCAACGCGGCGCGATCGATATAGCAGTCCCATGATTGGACGGAGTACGCTCTGTGCCGAACGCGCGTCGCCGAACTATTGGATGCGCTGCGTCCGATGGCGGCGCACCGGTGAAGAGACGTGGGAAATCATCGATCGCCACGGCGCTGCAGTGGCCACCGGTCTCGCCGATCGCGATGAAGCACTGCGGCAAGTACGTGCGTGGGAACGATTGAGCCAGCGGATCGAAGGCGGCCTCGAAGGCCACCTCATCGTCCACTGAGCGCAGCGGGCATAGCCGAACTGCATCGATGATCACCGGTAAGACGGCCCTGATCACCGGAGCGGCTTCGGGAATTGGCCGCCGCGTCGCCTTGATGCTGGCGAGCCAAGGCGCTCGTTCGATCTTATTCGATCTCAACCAGGCCGGACTCGATCAAACCGCCGCGAGCATTCGAAACGAGCGCGGCACGGCGCTGCCAATGGTGGTCGACGTCGCGAACGCCGCCGAGGTGGCAGACGCGGTGCAATCGGCTCGCGCTCAGCTAGGAGCGATCGCGATTCTCGTCAACGTCGCCGGCATCAGCGACTTCACGCCCTTCCTCCAAATTACGGCAGAACACTGGCGGCGAATGCTCGCTGTCCACCTCGACGGCAGTTTCTTTTGCACCCAAGCAGTAGTTCCCGACATGATCGCCGCGAAGTGGGGGCGAATCGTCAATACCTCCTCGGTCGCAGGATTGAATGGCGGCGGCCCGGCCTTGGCACACTATGCCGCCGCCAAAGGCGGTATTCTCGGATTCACCAAAGCCTTGGCGCACGAGCTCGGACCGTCGGGCATCACCGTCAACGCGATCGCACCAGGATTGATCGATACGCCGATGGTGCGCCAAACAGCGATTGGAGAAAAGTTGCTCGCGCGCATGGGCGTGAGCCTGCCGGTCCAACGGGTTGGATCACCGGAGGATGTTGCCGCCGCTTGCGCTTATCTGGTTTCCGAAGAAGCGGGGTTTGTGACCGGGCAAGTCATCAGCCCAAATGGCGGAGCGTATCTTTAACAACAATCCGTCCTCACTCTGCCGGCCACGGCCAGAAGAGTGCCCGCTCCCATGCTGACAACGTGGGCGAAAAATCCGCGTCATGCTGACGTAAAGCGGTATCGTGACGAGCATGATCGTCGCCGCGTTCCATGGGATGGACCGCGGGGCTTGATCATGACGACAGCCAGGGCGCTGCGCAAACTAAGACCTCGGGCTTAAGCCGAACTACATTTGTCGCGCAGCGCCCGGCCCGCGAATAGTTCCCTATCTTCCCAATGGTGTGTTAGTGGCGAGTTCCGACTGTCACCGCTTTGGGGGGAAGATCATGATAGAACGACGCGCAGATTCGCGCAGCATCAGGTTCTACATAACGGCGGCTGTAGGTGTGTGGCTTCTTGGATTTGCGCCGCTCCAGTCCCGGGGTCAGATCGAAGACCTGCTCCTCGCGGCTCGCACAAAACGCGCCGCTGCCGCCAAACAGATGATTGTGCTGGCGGTCGAACAGGGACTCGCCGCGTTGCCGCCGACCGCGGGTCAATCGAACATCTACGAATTCGATGCTGACCTCGACACGTTCGTGCCGAGTCGCCGATTGGGACCGTCGGCGTTCCGCTCCCCGGAAACGCTCGGCAGACACAAGATCAGTCTTCAAATGACCGGGGCCTTCTTTGAGCTCCCTCAGCGCACCTTCGGGCCCATTGATTACAGAGTCCATGGCCCCGTGACGACTCCCTACGAATCGGCGGCTACTCGCTATGCTCTCCGCACAAAGGCGACGGTCGGATTGATGAATTTCGGAGTCACCGCCGGCCTCTTACCTAACCTGGATGTTCTGTTCGACCTGCCGCTGGTGATTACTAAAGCGCACGCTCAAGAGATCTTCCTCGCCGATCCTGCCCTTCCCGGCAGCAACCTCGCCCTGTATGAGGACGAAGCATTTGCACCGGACCACTGCCCGCAACATCAGCCTTTGGGAACGTGCATTATCGATGACTTTCTTTCCAGTGGAGACGCGATACTCGAGCATGCTGACTTCAATCAGACGAGAGTGCGATTCCCGGAAGAGACGGAACTCGGGGTCGGGCGAATTCGGATTGGTGGACGACTCAGTACCACCCTTACGAATCGCGTCCAGATTGCCTTTGCGCCCTCCATCTTGCTTCCGAGCCCCAGCGAAAAGCAGTTGGCAGGTTCGAGCTCTACCGCCATTGTGCCGCGCGTGCTCACCGTGGTGAACTTGGCACCCTGGGCGCGGTACCATCTCGATCTGGCATATACCTACGACTTTGGTGAGATCGAGCTGCGTCACTTTTCGTGGGCTTCCGGCTTTTCATTGCCCTTCATCGTGCCTTCGTCAGCGTTCGACGCAACCGTCGATTTTGGTGCTACTGGAGAAGTGTTCGAGCAGGGAATCCGCTGGACACCCGACCAGGTCAGTGACGGCGCGAATACCTTGACGGTGCTTGGGGACAACGAGCTCGGCACCGTAATGGTCGGACTGGTTGCGGGCATCCGAATCGATCTCGTGCGCGGGTTCACCTCCAGTGTCGGATTTACGGTGCCCATCAATGATGCGGGATACCGACCTGACTACATGGTGTCATTCTCGGTTGAAGGGAAATTTCCGACTGAATTGACCTCGATGGCGCCTGACGGCACGAATCTTCGATGAAGAGACTATGGGTGGCCATTGCCAACTCCGCCCCAATCGTGAGAGATAAACCACTCGCTCCACAGCGATCAACGGGGGGTGCCTACAAAGGATGGTCTCGTGGCGACGATCTGCAGATCTATTGCTGTTCGCGCTGTTGGGGTGCGTTTTATGTTTTCCCAAACCAACCGCTGGCGCGGAGCTCCTGCCGGTTTTTCAAGCCATGTTCGGCGAGAGGGTCGACGCTCCTGATGTAAACGGCGACGGACACATAACTATTGCCGACATTGTTGCGATCACGCGTGCGGCCTTAGGGTTACCGATTCCAACGCCGATCAGCTCTCCCATTGATACACCGACGGCCACGGAACGCCCGACAGCGACGGTCGCACCTAGCCACACCATTGCTTTCACTTCGACTCTCACCTCTTCCTCAACCCCGACATTCACCTACTCTCCCACCGACGCCAGCATTGCTACGGCGAGCCCGACCGCGCCGCTTCCCTCGACGCAAACACCAACGAACAGGCCCACATCAACGGCGACGAGCAGCGAAACGAGCACTGCCAGCCACACGGCGACACGGTCGCCGACGGGCACTCCCACGGCCACCTCCACGGCTGAGCCATCCGCCACGTTCACCTCGACCGCAACCGGAACACCTACTCCGACGTCATCTTTCACCGCTGTGTCTACGCTCACCGCAACCGGCATCCCAACTGTGACCGCAAGCGCGATCCCTTCAGTTACGGTCGCGATTCCTGCTTCTCCGACTAGTGTTGTAAGTGCCACGTTCACGGCAACCAACACCTCCACCTTGACGCCGACGCAGACGCAGACGCAGACAGCGACGGTCACGGCATCGCCAACGAAGACTGCCTCAGCCACTCCGAGCACGAGCTCGACTCCGACGTCGAGTCCGTCGCAAAGCAGCACACCATCCCCCTCTTTGACCTCAACCGCTTCCTCAACCTCGACTACGTCATCGACGCCGAGCACCATTCCGACTGGAACTAGCACTCGCACAATGACTCATACCTCGACGTCGACACCTACGGCGACGGCAACCTCTTCGTCGACCACGGTGCCCACTACCACTCAGACTCCCACCATATCTTCAACTCTGACGCCGACTCAGACGCGGTCCCTGACTCCGACTCAGACCCAGACTCTGACTTCAACCGTCGCGCTCATGGCTTCATTGACGCCGACAGCGACGCCGACTCAATCGCCGACTTGGACGGCAACTCGATCGGCTACCGCGACAGCAAGTGCCAGCCCGTCGGCAACGGCTACTCGCACACCAACAATTACCGCTACGGCTACGCCGACCGTTACGCCGACACCAACCTCGAGTATCGTGCCGACATTCGCTGCAACCCCACCCTCGGCAACAGCAACCCCGACCATCTCATCGACGCGGACGCCAAGTCGTACGCCAACGGCCACGCCCTCGCGCACGCCAACTGCTGTCGTCAGTCCGAGTCCCACTTCTTCACCGACTCAAACAGGAACATCGACCTCGACCGTGACGCCGACCCGCACGATAGCTCCTACCAACACCGCTTCGACAACGCCTACAGTTACTCCCAGCATTTCGCCGACGCCAACCGCTACACCGACATTGTCCGCTACCAGAACTGCGACCAGCACACCCAGCTCGACTGCGACCGGTTCGTCGACGAGTACGCCGACAGATACTCCTAGCCATACGCCAAGCCTAACGCCGACGAGAACACATACCTCGACCTCGACCTCGACCTCGACCTCCACGCCCACCGAAACCTTCATCGAAACGAACACGCAGACACCAACGATCACTCCGACTCATTCACCTACTTTCACAGCAACGCTGACGTCCTCCGCGACGCCGAGTACGACGCAGTCCCCGTCTCCGACTTCGACACCGACGTCGTCACCAACAGCCAGTGCGACGGCGACGCCCAGCATGACCGCGACCCGAACGCCCACCCATACAGCCACCCAGATTGGCACTGCGACCCGCACGCCAACGGCAACACCCACTCGCACGCCAACGCAGACTGCCACGCGAACCGCATCAGCGACCAAGACTCAGACGGCCGCGCCTTCTTTCACCCCATCGGCCACAGCGAGCGCAGGAATCACTCCCATTCCCGGACCTACGGTGCTTCTCAAAGGCACCTGTAAGCGGCCAACGGGATCGACGGTTTCTCGTGGCTTGACCATTTGCGCCGAGGGCACCGCCGTCAGGGTATGGCGTTGCGACATCGAGACCACTTGCCTGTCAGATCCTCAGAAGCGGACGCAGATTGGTTACGCCTACGTCGATGCGAATGGTTCCTTCGCTATCGCCATTCCTGCGTCCGAGCCTGCAGCTAATCGCAAATCTGTGTTGCTGGAGGCCGTCATAAATGACGTCACTGCCCAACCTCCGGTGCTCGTATCTTATCGCAGCTTGGCAAAGCTGACTCTCGGGCAGGTAGTCTTTCCCACCACTGCGGAACAGGCAGCGCGGGGAGCGGTCGATCCTGGGGGGGTCGTTGAGAACCTGGTCATCGATCCCAACTCGGAAGGATCCGTACGCGTGATCTCGAATGCGGGTTTCGACCGTGTATCGGATGACGATGCCACGGACCTGGCCGTGCAAACACGTGGGCAATCGCTCGCAACTTATTCCGGACTGGGTTTTACGTCAGCGGCGGATCTCGCCGAACGAATCGCGCTAGGACTGTTTACGATTCAACCGCGGGCCCTGGCTTTGAGTCCAGATGAGCAGTTCCTCTATGTCGCGTCAAATTCCGATCATGCCCTCACCGTCAGCCGGCGGGACACGGCGACCGGCGCCCTGGAATTCGTCGAGTCGTACCGTGATGATGTGAACGACTTCCAGGGTTTATCGGGGGTCATGGCTGTGACGGTCAGCCCGGACGGAGCGTTCGTGTACTCGACGGGAACCGCGGCCAATGAGCTGGGTGTTTTCTCCAGAGACATGACAACCGGACAGCTCACGTACCTCGAAAAACATCGTGACGGCCAAAACGGAGTCGATGGTCTGTCCGGTGTCACCGCCGTCGCCACTAGTCCGATAAACGGCGCGCATATTTACACGGCCGCAACCGGCGACAACGCAGTCGCCGTGTTCTCGCGCGACCCGATGAACGGTCATCTCAGTTTCGTTGAAATGCACAAGGATGGCGACGGCGGCGTCATCGATGGTCTGAGCTCGGCGAACTCCGTGGCGGTAAGTAATGATGGCAAATACGTGTACGTTCTCGGCGGCAGCGATCATAAGGTGGCGGTCTTCAGCAGAGACTCGAGCACCGGAAAGCTCATGTTCAAGGCTGCCGAGCCGGATTCGTTTGCCAGCTTTAGTGGACCTTCGCGACAGATGGCGTTGAGCCCGGATAGCACGCGGCTCTATGTCGTGGCTTCGGATGCCGTCAACAATGGCCTCGCCGCCTTCTCTCGCGATTCGACTACCGGGAGACTCACTCTACTCGAAGTGAAACATGACAATACCGCTGGCGTCGATGGCCTGGGCGGGGCGAGTGCGGTCGCCGTAGGTGCAGACGGCGATGTTTATGTCGGAGGTACGGGTGAGGCGAAGATTGCGGTGTTCATCGAAGATCCGAACGGCGTGACCTTCGTTCAAACCCAATCGCAACCCGACCCACGCGCCATCGTCGGCACCCAAGATGGAAACGACGTGTATGTTGCAAACACCACAGGAAATGCGGGCAGCCCGCCCGACACCAAGGCGGTGCATATCTTTCACCGCCAGGGCCCGACGGGCGCGCTGACGTTCAACTCATACCAGAAGTTGTATCTGCGACGGTCTCCGGTGGCACTCGCGAAGGATGTCGCCACCACCAGCGATGGCTCCTATGTCTACGCGGTCTCATCCTTTGACGACGCATTGGCAGGCTTCTCGACCACCGCAGACAGCGGCGTCCTCACTCTTCGCGACGCGCAGACTCCATACACAGGGACGAAGTCGCTGCAACCGACGGCGCTCGCGCTCAGTACCGGCGATGCTAATGTCTATATGGTTTCGCAGTACCCACCGGGCGAGATGGATGTGTTCCAACGCAACCTCCAGAGCGGCGCGCTCTCCTTCCTTGAGAACCACATCGACGGTATCGGCGGTGATGACGGACTGTTAGCTGCTGTCGACGTCGCGGTCAGTCCTAACGGCGCCTTTGTCTACGTGTTGAGCTTGGGGAACAACGGAGTCGCGGGCACAGACGATTGCATTGCAACTTTCCACCGAGATCCGCTCACGGGCAGTCTGATGTTCCTGAATGTCGTGGTGAACGGCACCTCAAACATTACCGGCCTTAACCAACCGACGTCCTTCGCCTTCAGCCACAATGGCTACCATTTATATGTCGCTAACAGTGGTGGATTCCCCAATGCAGGTACCGTCGTTTTCTCGAGCGACCCAATGTCGGGTCAGCTCACCTTCGTGCAAAGTAGCATCGAGCTTGGTTTCTTCGGCAAGGCCATTGCCCTCGATCCCAACGACAACCACGTGTACGTAGGGGCCTTGGACCGCATTCGAGTCTATTCGCGAAACCCGATGACCGGTGAGCTCGCCTCCCCCCAGGACACGATGGCCCCCGGCAGCTCGTACTTTGGATTTGGCGTGCAGGGATTAGTTGTGAGTCCGGACGGGAACAACGTCTACGCCGTCACCCGCAAAGGCGGCTCCGTCTCCGACTACATGCTGGTCTATAGCCGCAATCCGATGACGGGTGCCTTGACCCATCTCCAAACTCTGCAGGACGACACCAATGGAGTCGACGGCCTCGACGATGGACGCTCGGTAGTGGTCAGTCCGGACGGTTCACGCGTATACGTCGCAGCCTACGGCGACAACGCGATTGGGGTCTTCGAAAGACACGTGGACGGCACCTTGGCCTTTCTTGCCTCGAGACGTTAGTCGCCCGCGTGCGGGGCGGCTGCAACAGTTTCATTCGGATGGACTCTCAATTTTCCCCACATAAGCCCGGACTTGCCAAATCTCCTTGATGACGCGTCCCTGCCGTTGTACGACGGGACGCTCAGGAGGAACGAAATGAAAGCCTCGCGCCCTGGGGGGTTGTCGCGCAATGTCGTCCCGCTCGCGTTGCTCACATCGTTGCTATTCGCGGTCGCCTGCTCGCAGACGCGCTCGCATCACGGCAGCAAAGATGCCGGTTCGGTTACCACCGACCTCGTTCCGGTTACCGACGTCAATCGCATGCTTTCGGTCAAAGACGTCCATACCGTCGATAGCAAGGTCACCGGTAAGCTGGTCAACCACAGCTCCAGCACATTGCGTGACGTTCAGCTCGTGATCCAGCACGCCTGGCTGTGGAAGAACGAACGCCATCCCGGCAAAGACAGCCCCGGCCGCAGCGAGTATTATCTCGTGCTCAACGATATTCCGCCTTCTGGAACGGTCGATTTCGAGTACCATGCCGATCCGCCGCTCGCGAAGCGCAGTGACGGACACTACGAGACCAAAGTCTCGGTCAGCTCGTTCACCGAGGTGAGCCACTGAGCGCGCGCACCACTCCCATATCGTCGACCTCGGAAGCCAGGACGGCCCGCGGTTCTCTGCTCGTCGTCGACGACAATCCCGACAACCGCTACCTCCTCAAGGTCATGCTCGAAAAGGAGGGCTACGGCGTTCATGCGGTCGAGTCCGGCACTGCCGCGCTCGAGTACTGCCGCGAACAAGCCGTCGATCTATCGCTGGTCGACCTGCAGATGCCCGAGATGGACGGCATCGCACTGTTGCAGCGCTTGCGTGAACAAAACCCCAACGCCCAGGTAATCGTCATCACCGCCTACGGCTCGATTGAAAAGGCGGTCGCCGCGATGAAGGCGGGGGCGCTCGACTTCATTACTCGCCCGGTTCGTCGTGAAGTCCTGCTGGCGCTGGTCGAGAAAGGGCTCGATCTCGGTCAGCTCGTCGCTGAGAATCGCCGTCTGCGCGACGAAGTCGGTGGCAAGTACGACTTTTCGCAATTGGTCGCGCGCTCGCCGGCGATGGAGCAGGTCATCTCGCTCGGTACCGAGGCTGCCAAACGCGACATCACGGTCTTGATCACCGGCGAAAGCGGCGTCGGCAAAGAGGTTCTGGCGCGGGCGATTCACTACAATAGTAATCGCCGCAGCGGTCCGTTCTTCGCGCTCAACTGCACTGCCATTACCGAGAGCTTGGTCGACAGCGAGCTGTTCGGTTACGAGAAGGGAGCCTTCACCGGCGCCGATCGGCGCAAGCCGGGTCTGCTCGAGCAAGCGTCCAAAGGAACGTTGCTGCTCGACGAGATCGGCGACATGCCGCTCACCGCGCAGGCGAAGCTGCTGCGGGTGATCGAGAACCGCGAGATCATTCCGGTGGGCGCCACCCGCCCGGTGCGGGTCGAGGCGCGCTTGATCGCAGCTACCAACGTCGACCTGCGCAAACGAGTTCAGGAAAAGCAGTTTCGCGAGGACCTCTATTTTCGGCTGAACGTGTTGGCAATCCACATTCCGCCGCTGCGAGAGCGACGCGAGGACATCATCCCGCTCGCCCGTCATGTCCTCAATCGTCTGTCGCGCGAGACCGGCAAAGAAGTCCCCGGGCTGTCGGAGGAAGGGGTCGAGTATCTGATGCGCGCGCCGTGGGAGGGCAACGTGCGCGAGCTCGCCAACGCGATCGAGCGGGCGGTGATCGTCAGCCGCGCCGCCTTGCTGACGGCGGCCGACTTCCCCGAGCTCGGCGGCTATCCGCTCAACGACCGCGCCATCCAAGCCAATGACATGGCCGCAGTCGCCGAAGGAATGAAGATGGAAGAGGTCGAGCGCACCATGCTGGTGCGTGCCCTCGAGCGCAGCGGCAACAATCTCACTCGCGCCGCGCGCCTGCTCGGCATGGGCCGCGGAGCGCTACGTTACCGCTTGGAGAAGTACGGGATCACGGCGAAGGATTCCGACGTCTGATCAGGGTGCGACCATATTGGTCGCGGTACGCAGCGCCAGCGCGATCAACGTCAGCGTCGGATTGTAGCCCGAGCTGGTGACGAAGACCCCACCGTCGGCACAGTACAAGTTGTCCACTTCGTGTAACTTACCGAAGCGATCACACACCGACGTCTGAGGATCGTCGCCCATCCGCAACCCGCCCATCACATGCCGTGAACTAGCCGGATCGTTCGGATCGAATGGCTGAAAGAACCCGAATTGCGCGCCCGCCTTCTCGATGATCTCCAGCATCTTGGGCTTGTAGAACTGCGCTGCATCGAGCTCGAAGCGATGGTTTTCATAGGTGACGCGCGGCACCGGCAGGCCGAACACATCACGTAGCGTTGGATCGAGATCGATTCGATTGGATGCTTGCGGCGCGTCCTCGGCCTGCATCTCGAGGATGCCGATGTGCGCTTGAAATGGCCCTTCGATCAGCAACTGCTTGAACGAGGTACCGGCGAGCATCGCGGCACTGCGCGCCCGCGGGTCGAGGCTCTCCTTGGCCGTGCGGATCGGCTCGGAAGACGTGCCGAACTCGATGATACCGCCTAGCGGAACGTCGCTGCGCAAGCCCGCACCGCCTTCGACGACCCCGCGAAAATCCGACATGCCGTTGGTGACCGCCTGACCACGCTCACCGTGGAGTCGCTGCTTGAAGATTCCTACCCCGGTGGTCTGGAAATGGAACATCAGATGACGCCCGAGCTGATCGTTGCCGTTACCGAGGTTGTCCGAAAGAAAACAAAGGCGCGCGCTCTCGATGGCGCTTGCGGCTAAAACAAACCGAGCGGCACTGACGGTCTGCGTCTGACCTTGGTCGTCGACATACTCCGCGGTCACGACGTTGCGCTTGCTCCCATCGGTAATCAGCCGCTGCACGAAGCTGTTGTAACGGACCTGACAGCGGCCGGTCAGCAGCGCCTTGCGCAAGGTGGTCACCGCAGCCGAGCTTTTTGAATTATTCGGACAACCGAAGCCGCTACAGAAGCCACAGCTCACGCAGGCCGGACGACCGTCGTACGGCCGCGTATTGATCGCCGCCGGATAACGCATTGGATGGTAGCCGAGCTGCTGCGCGCCGTTTGCCATCACTCGCCCAACGTACATCTCATGAGACGGCGGCAACGGATAAGGTTCGGAGCGCGGCGAGGCGAAAGGATCCGCACCGGCGCCGCTCGAGACTCCTGCGACTCCCGATAGACGCTCAGCCTCGACATAAAAAGGCTCGAGCTCCTCGTAGGTGAGTGGCCAATCGCTGAAGCTAGTGCCTGGGAAATCGCGCCCCGCGTCACGCAATGCGGAGGCGAGGCGAAAGTCGACGGCATTGAAGCGTGGATACTTCATGTCAGCATGAACGGTCGTACCGCCAACGTTGCGATTCAGTACGTTGACGTCGGGATGTGCTTGCGCCGTGTCGGAGGTAGTGCGGCGAAAGCTGCGCGGTTCGACGATCGGATCCTGCGCAATCATTGCGCGCACACCGAGCTTGATCTCATCATTGCTGAACAACGACGGCTGCAGCTCGTTCGGGCTGTCGAGACCGACGAAATAATTTGGCCCGGCCTCCAACACGACGACATTCAGCCCCGCGGCCGTCAGCACATGAGCCGCAGCACTACCACCTGCGCCGCTGCCAATGATGCAGACATCGAAGACGTCGAGGCTAGTATTGCCGAGCAGATCCTTCATCCGTCGATCAAATGTCGAAACACTTGGGGCTGGTAAATCGCTTTGCCGGCTGGGTATCTTCAGCCGTAATCACCAGGCTCAGAAAGCGGACGACGCCGGTGCTGAAACCGGCGCAGGTTTCGCTGGGATCAGGCCCTGAATTCGGCTTGTCCTCGCGCTCGATATACTGCTGGGTCCCCTCATCGAAGCCGAGAGTGTAACCGAGCGGCTGACTGTCGCCGTCGAAGCCGATCAGTTGCCAGCCGATGAGATTGCGATTGCCTCCGTATTCAGGCGCACACAACAGGCCTTCAACCGTGTGATTGGTCATCAGGTTCATGAAATCCGGATCGGCGCTCGCCAGGATTTGATCCTGCTGAGTGGTCGTGAGATCGACGAAGGCGGCGCCGAATCGGGCATGAGAGGCTTCGTCGATCGCAGCCAAACCGGAGCGATATCGGGCTCGTTGATTGACGTCATCGAGGGAATGGGCGAGTGGATTGTCGATGACCTCGGGGACAGCCTCGGCACCGTCCAGCCGCACTTTCCAGGCGAGACGCTGGAGTCGGTTGAGCGGCTGTGTGTTCAGGAACGAATTCCCCGGACGATGATCGGTAATGACACCGTGTTCGAAGTCCCCGAACGGTTGCCGACCGCTGAATGGACCGCCGGCATAAATCGGTTTCGAATTGAACAGCGACAGCGGCGCATCGGCCGTGCTTTCCGCGCCGAGCGGCGCCTCCGCACAGGGGGAAGTGATGAAAGCGACGAGATCGGCGGCGCTGCCGCGCCCGTCGCAGTTGGCGTCGCCGGCGGGCAGCGCGCTGAGCAGGCCTTGAATGTAGTGAGCTGCACCCGCTTCACGCGCGCCCGGCAAGGTATCGCTGGGAATGACACGAGCGGCGATCGCTTCGACCAAACGGAATTGATCGCGATCGAGGAACTCTTTCAGCGGAGTCGCAGAATCCGCGCGCGCACCGAGCGGGCGCCAGGGCACCACCGTCGCCGCGCCGGTCGCAAGCGCGAGGCGCAATAACTCGCGTCGGGTCATGCGCAACGAAGACACGCGCGGAAGCTGGCCGAGCGAGTCGCGATTGTCAATCATTCTCGGCGAGATTGATTCGTACCCAGGGCCTGACTAGCTTGGCCGGAAACAAAGGAGCGATCCTCGACATGGCCGATGAATTCGACGATCTGCCGAAGCCGGAACCAAAAGAAATCGACGAGAAAAAATCCCTCGAGCTACGCCATCTCGCCGAGGACGCGATCTTACGGGCAAAGCCGAACGGCGACGAGCGCTGCGGCAACTGTCTCTATTATCTCAACCCCGACCAAGACCTCGAATACTGTTGGCACCCGAAGATCCGCATCCTGGTCGGCACCGACTGGTGGTGCCAGTGGTGGGAGGCGATTGTCTGAATCAGACCGATCGGACTGATCGGTCTGATCGGGCCGAGCAGTTTGGTTATCTGATCGACATCGCCTTGGTGCGATAAGCTTCCTGGGGCAGGCCGACGCTGAGCGCACCCTGCTCTAGCCAAGCTTCTTCGCCCTTCATGACCTTCGCGGCGACTTTGTTCTTGAGGTCGTCGTCGTTGCTCCACAGATCCTTGAAGATCTTCTTCACCTTGCGGCGTGAGCCGCGACAGAACAAATCGGCGAGCTCCTGGGCGTTAGCCCAATCGGGCGCGTTGCTCTCCTTGAGGGCGCGCGCGTGCGACAGCGCCGCCGCCATCGCGAACAGCTCCATGACGATGTCGACGCAGCGGAACAGGAAGGCCTGCTTGCGCTCCATCTTCGCCTGATAGATCGCCATGCCGTGGAAGCTCGAGCGCGCGAGACGACGGCAGCTGCGCTCGATGAAGCGCATGTGGCCGGCGAGCGGGCCCCAATCGCCGAACTGGAACGGACTGGTGATGCCCTTCAGCCATAGCGGCGGATACCATCCGGCATAGTAGCCCAGGATCTTCGGCATCGCCGAAAGCTTACCGCTGAAGCCGCTCTTCGGGTCGATCATCGCGCCGGCGATTTGCAGATGCTTGTCGACCGCCTCGCGCGCCATGAACAGATGCATTACCTCGCTCGAACCCTCGAAGATCAGATTGATACGGCAATCACGCATGGTGCGCTCGACCGGGATCGGCGCTTCACCGCGCTGAGCAAGCGAGCGCTCGGTCTCGTAGCCGCGGCCGCCGCGAATCTGCAGCGTCTTGTCGGCGATCTCCCAGGCACGCACGGTGTTCCACTCCTTGGCGCACGCTGCTTCGAGGCGAATATCGTAGTTGCTGCGATCGGCGAGTTGGCTGGCTAGCTTCGAGACCGAATCCATTGCGAAGGTGGTCGCCGCAAAGTCGGCGAGGTTGTGGGCCATTGCTTCATGCTTGCCGATCGGCACGCCCCACTGTTGGCGCTCGTTGCACCAGCTGCGGACGATCTCGAGCGAGTTCTTGGCGATGCCGGCGCAGGCCGCCGGCAGCGTAAGGCGGCCGGTATTGAGCGTGATCAGCGCGATCTTGAGCCCCTTGCCCTCTTCGCCGATGACATTCGTGCGCGGCACGCGCACGTCCTTGAAGCTGACGACGCCATTGGCGAGCGCTTTGAGACCCATGAAGCGGCAACGGTGCTCGATCTTGACGCCCGGCCACTCAGTCTCGACCACGAAGGCAGAGATCTTCTTCGTTTGCGGGTCGCGCGCCATTACCACCAGCAGCTCGGCGAGCGTACCATTGGTACACCAGAGCTTCTCACCGTTGATGACATAGTAGTCGCCGTCGCGTTCGGCGGTGGTCGACAGGCTGGCGGGGTCGGAGCCGACGTGCGGCTCAGTTAGTGCAAACGCTGAGATGGCTCCCTTGGCGCACCGTGGCAGGTACTTCTGCTTCTGCTCTTCGGTGCCGAACAGCTTGAGCGGCTGCGGCACGCCGATCGATTGATGCGCGGACAGCAGAGCGCAGATGTTGCCGTCGTACGAGCCCACCATCTCCATCACCTTGGTGTACTCGGAGACGTGAAAGCCGAGCCCCTCGTACTCCTTGGGAATCTTCATGCCGAAGGCACCAAGGCGGCGCAGGCCGTTGACGACGTGTTCGGGATATTCGCCGCTGGCGTCGATCTCGACCGAGTCGACTTCGTTCTTCATGAACGATTTGAGCTCGGCGTAGAACTTGGCAAATTCCGGCCGGTCTTCCTTGGGCATGGGAAAGGGGTGAAGCAGCGGCAGCGGGAAGTTGCCGAGGAACATCTCGCGCACGATGGCGCGGCCGGCCCATTCCTTCTCACGAGCCTCTTCGGCGACTCGCCTGGATTCTTCTTCCGTAGTTATGCGTACTTCAGCGCCCATGCGGCGTTCCTCCGTCGATCGAATCGTTTTGAGTTTGAAGTCCCGGATTGAGATTGCCGTCGCTCCAGCGACAGACCGGCGTCATTTATTCGCAAGCGAGCGTCAATTCAACCCTCTCTTCTACCGCGTCTCGTCTCAGTGCACGCTATCGTCGCTCCCGCGGAAGCGGGAACCCAGCACGGGGAGATGGCCCAGCCTGGACGCTTTCGCGGGAATGAGGGCATCTGTCATTGGCGCAACGTTCACGCCACCACCGAGGGCTCCGGCAGATCCCCGCGCATCCAGCCCCAAGTCATGTGAGCCGCATTGGTGGCCGAGCCGATCCGCCCAAAGCGGTCGACAACGATCAATCCGCCGCGGCCGCCGGTGCGCCGCCCAAGCGTGTCGATCGCCTGCTGCGTCGCCGGCTGGGGATCGGCGCCGTCGCCCAAGCAATCGAGCGCCGACTTGCTCATCGCAATTCGGATGATCGCCTCTCCTTCCCCGGTCGCCGACGCCGCGCCCAAGCGATCGTCGGCATATGTTCCGGCTGCAATCACCGCCGAATCGCCGATGCGCCCGGGTTGCTTGCCGGTCATACCGCCAGTCGAAGTGGCGGCGGCAGTGTGACCGTGGCGATCGACCGCAACCGCTCCGACGGTGCCGCCGGAGGACGCCTGCAGCCGCTGCCAGCGATCGCGTTGCAGTGGCGTGATCAAGTCCTCAGGTTCGCAGGTCGTCAGCCCAAAGCGACTGCACAAGTCGTCTGCCGCGGCTCCCGCAAAGAACAAATGTCGGCCTTCGCCCATTATCGCCCGGGCGAGTCGGATCGGGTTGCGCGCACGCCGGACGACCGCAACCGCACCGGCCGCCAACGTTGCTCCGTCCATTATCGAAGCATCCATCTCGACGGTGCCGGCGGAAGTCAGACACGATCCTAAACCGGCGTTGAAGATAGGGTCGTCTTCCAATGTCACGACCGCAGCGCAAACTGCATCGACGGCGCTACCCCCGCCGGCGAGGACCTGCCAACCGGCGATGAGCGCGGCGCGTGCGCCGCGGCGTTGGTCCTCGCCAAGCTGGGGGTCGGAAGCGCCGGCGCCGCCATGAATGATTAGGGCGGGGATGAACATTTCAACAAATTCCGAGGACGACGACGACGAGTACGAGTACGATTCAGTCTCCCTTAGTCCAGTTGCGAAACATCGCGGACGGCGCCGCGGGCCGCGCTGGTCGTTAGCGCGGCATACGCCCGCAACGCTGGGCTCACCTCACGGTCGCGCGCGGCCGGTTTCCACGCGGCATCGCCCTTGGCTTCCATTGCGGCACGCCGGCGGCTCAGCTCGCTTTCGGAAATCTCGAGCTCGATGCGCCGATTGGGAATGTCGATCTTGATGCGATCGCCGGGCTCGATCAGCGCAATTGTGCCACCTTCACCCGCTTCGGGTGACACGTGTCCGATCGACAATCCCGACGTACCGCCCGAGAAGCGCCCATCCGTAACCAACGCACACGCTTTGCCCAGCCCTTTGGATTTCAAATAGCTGGTCGGATAGAGCATCTCCTGCATACCCGGTCCGCCCTTGGGCCCCTCGTAACGAATGACGACGACTTCTCCCTCTTTCACTTGATCGAGCAGGATACCGCGCACCGCGTCGTCCTGGCTTTCGAAGATTCGTGCGGGTCCGGTGAACGTCAAAAGGCTGGCGTCGACTCCGGCGGTTTTCACTATACAACCTTCGGCCGCGATATTGCCGTACAGAACGGCCAGCCCACCATCTTTGCTGTAGGCGTGCTCGATGTCGCGAATGCAACCACCCTTGCGGTCGAGATCGAGCTCGCTGAACCGCCGCGATTGGCTGAAAGCGACGGTCGTCGGCACACCGCCGGGAGCGGCGCGGTAGAACTCCTGCACCGATGCATCCTTGCTTTCCAGCACATTGGGATCCTAAGCTTAGAATTCCACGTGGACAAGTTGTCGCGG